>Ga0076340_102_pt1 | contig 110693 bp, 73 predicted proteins | sample RifGroF2_FD_68065 | JGI IMG/M metagenome (GOLD analysis project Ga0076340, IMG submission 68065) | Peregrinibacteria bacterium GW2011_GWF2_33_10
TCTTTTGGTAATTCCGGTAGATGCGGGGAGGTTTGAAGAAAGCGCAAAAAGGGAAAAAGTAACTAGAGAAAGAGTGAGGCAAATGGAACAGGTCGCCCTGGAAAAACTAAGAAGAACAGCGGAACGGACCAAAATTCACATTATCGGCGAGTTTGCTTTAAATATTATTCAGAAGAAAGGCTCCTTACTTCATGATGAGGATATGATTAATTTGATTATCAGCGTGTTAAGGCATGATAAAAATATTAACAAAAATGCTGTCAAGTTAGCAATTAATCTTGACAGAAGACTGATAAAGGTTAGTAATACCATCAAATTTTATCCTTACTGGAGGACGTCAGATCTTGAAGAAACAATGATTAAGGATATGTCAGATAAAGCAGAGCAATTAATTGGAAAGGCTAGTCACGGCTTAATTGAAGTGGATAAATTATGCGAGTTATTAAAGGGTCATTTTCCTAAATATTCATCCCAGACTTTTAAATCAGTTTTCTCTATTGATAGGAATCTTAAATTTACTGATAATTTAATTGGCCTTGCCAATGATGAACGTATTAATCCAAAAACGTTACGAGATAAGATTTTTTATATTTTACGAAAAATTAATAAACCAATGCATTTTATTGAGATTGCTAATGAAATTATTAAATATAAATTTGATAATAAAGTTATCAACAAACAGGCGGTGCATAATGAATGTATCAGACATGCTGGTTTTGTCCTGATTGGACGAGGCATTTATGCTTTGAGCGAGTGGGGTTATAAAAGCGGCACGGTGAAAGATATTATTATTGAGGTATTGAAAGATGGTAAGCCAAAAAGTCGAGAGGATATTGTCAGCGCCGTAAAAAAACAGAGAATGGTCAAAGACGTGACGATTTTGTTGAATTTGAAAACGACTGAAGTGAAGCGTGTGGGACGTGAGCAATATGCTTTAAGGAAAGTTTAAAAAGGAGATGAGTCAGAGTGAGTAGTGAGAAATCAGTGAGAACAGATTAACTGTCTACTGATTACAAAATTTATAAAAACATCTTGAGTTTGCAATACATCTTTGCTATCTTTTTGTCGCTTAATTTAAAATTCAAAATTAAGAATTCAAAATTTCATTCTGGACGCTTAGCTCAGTTGGCTAGAGCATCTCGTTTACACCGAGAGGGTCCAAGGTTCGAGTCCTTGAGCGTCCACCAACCTTCGCTCTGATGAGCTACGGTTGGCACGGCCAATTTCAATTAAAATTTATATTATTTGTGAAAAAATAGTTTTTTCGATATATTAGGTGAAATTAAATAATTCACATGTTTAACATTAAGGAAAAGTTATCACCTGGCAATCATACGCCAACCCTCAATCCAGGCATGACTTTTGCGGAGAGACTGAAGAAAAGACGTAATACCATTCAATCTTTTGAGGCGAAATTTATTGGAAATCGTAGTTTAGCAGAAAAATTTGCCGACTCCTTAACTGATTTTTGCGGCAGTATAAAATTTTTTGCACTTCACGGTTGTTGGTTTATATTTTGGCTTTTGATAAATTCAAATTTAATCCCCGGTATTAGACCTTTTGATCCATTTCCATTTGGTTTGCTCACCATGGTTGTTTCGTTAGAAGCAATATTTCTATCTATATTTGTGTTGATTAGTCAGAATCGGCAAGCAAGAATTGCGGATTTGCGGGAAGAAATTGATTTGCAGGTGAATTTGATTGCGGAATCAGAAATTACCAAAACCATGCATATGATTTATGGCTTATATAAAGCTTTAAATGTGAAGGTCAGAGAAGATGCGGATTTAAAACAAATGATGAGACCGCTTAATGCTGATCAGATTGAAAAGAAACTGGCAGAGCAAATGAGAAATGTGTATAAAATATAAAAATTTCAGGTTGATTTAATTAATTAAATTTTTTAAGATTAAATCTTAGATTTTAATCTTTTCAATATGAAATTAAATGAGGGAGGAATTGATGAAGTTTCATTAAAAACTCCTAGAAATCATAGTTTGGGCCGTTTTATTAATAGATTGCCATTAGTGGCATTATTAGGATCTTTGTTTGTTGTTCCTGGTGAACTGACAGGGCAAGAAGCTTTTACTCAGCCAGCTTCAACTGTTACTCAATCAGCTCGTGGTATGAGATGTAGCAGACTTAATTGTTTGTCTGATTTAGGTTATTATACAGATTTGGACTCTTTATCTGAAGATCCATCAACTATTTTAAATGTATTACAAGCAAAACAAACATTTGAGACAATGTTACCTTTGGTATCTGATAAAATTAAAGCAAATATTTTAGCGGGTACCTATATTCCATCTCAATTTATAAACGATTATTTAGAAAATGTTAAAAAATTATTTCCTAATAATCCAAAAGCTCAAACTTTAGCTTTAGTTTATTTGTATTTTTGTATTAACAATGGTGATTTTTTAAGATTTTTTGATACAGATAGTCAAAGATCAGAGATTTGGAAAGTTATAGATTTTCAAATAGAATTAAAAAAACAAATTACGGAACGTTTACCATTTCTAAATGTGGTAGAAAAACAATAAAATAAAATTATTTTATTCCACCATAGGTTTGTCAATCATCATGGCTTCAATTTTCCCACCCTGTTCTCCATCTGTAATTTTGTAGACATCTTTGTCAATTTTTTTGAATTCGTGAGAGGCTGAATTGTACATGTTTACGGTGGTTCCAAGATTATTGCCGAGTTTTTTCATGTATTCTTCATAACTATTTAAATGTTTAGCAAGTTCGCCAACTCTTTTGATAATTTCTTTTACAGATTCTTCCATCTTTAAGGCTTTTAACCCTTGTAAAACGGTTTCCAAATATGCGAAAAATGAAGTAGGGGAGACAATTATTACATGTTTTTTGAAAGCATATTCAATTAAATCCTGTGTATTTACCTGGACTGTGCCAACATTATAAATCAATAAATTATAATAAATTCCTTCGGCAGGAATAAACATGAAGGCAAATTCAGTAGTATCATCTTGCGGACGGATATATTTGGAAGTTTCGTCAATTCTGAGTTTAACATCCATTTTAAATTCTTTTTCTAATTGTTCGCGTCTTTCTTTATGATTTTCCTCCATGATTTTATTATATTTTTCCAAAGAAAATTTGGCATCAATGGGAATAATTTTATCTTTGAAAAAAATTGCCGCATCAACAATATCTCCGTTTTTAAAAGAATATTGCATTTTATATTGATTTGGTTGAAGAACATTTGAAAGTAGGGTTTCAAGAAAATATTCACCAAGAATTCCTCTTTGTTTGGGGTTTTTCAAAATATTTTCAAGCGATTTCATTTGTTCGGCAAAACCAACAACTTGTTTGTTTGTATCATCAAGTTTTGTAAGTTTTTCCGTTACTTCTTTGATAATATTGGCACTTTGGGCAAATTGTTTTTGTAGGGTTTCAGATGATGATAATTGATGTTTGCTTATTTGTTCCGTAATTTTATCAAGTTTTTGTTGAAGTTCGATCCTTTGGCGACCAGAACTTTCATTGATTTCACGTCTCAAATTTTCAATTAAATCAAGCATTAATTTCTGAGCAGGATCTTCTTTTGGAGTTTTGGAGTTTTGAAATAAATAAATAAGATAAATAAGAGAGGCTAAGATAAGAATGGCGAGGATGTAGGGAAAAGAAGACATGGGGGAGGATGAAATATTAAGTAGGAGGGAGGGCTATGGGCTATGAGCTTTGGGCTTTGAGTTAGCTCACAGTTCACAGCTATTATGAGTATAGATGAAAAATTGAAAATGAAAAATGAATATTGCTGATAATAATGATTTAAGCCGTTGTCTTATAATATAATTCTATTTGTTCATAATCTCCTATCAAGTAGGAATTAGGGTATCCTCTTGGTCCAGGAACAATGAGACAATATCTGGATATTATACCATCATCTAATTCAACTTTAACTGTGCAATCTGGGTGTTTGTACACAGTGATTACTGTTTGTCTGCCTAGGCAATCAATTAAAATAACTTTTCGTAAGTCTGGTTCTGATAACAATGTTTTAATAGCTCTGGCCATAGCAGTTTCGGCATTTTCTGCTGATCCTTTCTTAATCACTTTTTTATTTAATTGTGTATTTGGTGTTAAGCCAGTAACAGGACCATTGTTTATTAGGACTATTAAGTCATTGGCTCCTACGAAATTAATGATTTCCTTTCCGTCTTCATATAATCCGTCTGGTCGTACTTCAAATCTTTTATTTATTCTGCTGTCGTTAATTGCTTGTGTTCTTTGTAATTGACCTTTAGTTATTATATGAGTAACTCGTTTTTTTTCTATCATATCATTAATTTCTTGCACATATTTAGCGTCTAATTTTCCATTTTCAATTTTGTAATGATGACGTCCTTTATCATCTATCCAAGTTTTTTCTGGATGGGATTCTGTCTCTGATTGTAAGTTAGTCGTGGCTGATACTCCTGATCTTGTGTTAATTGATGTTTTGGCGAGACCTGATGGGGATGATAAATCGTATTGATTAGCAACTTGACAGATTATTTGGGCAGTACAATAAGTGGTATCATTTAATGATAATTTGAGTAGTCCTCTATCACGTCCATAATCTTCTACCTTTAAGTAACATTTATCTGAAGGCTTTAGGTAGAATTTACGATTGAATGATTGGTTATGTGGACATGTTTCTTGCCTGAATACCCCCCAAATTGTAAAAGAGGGATGTTTTGCTTGAAAAGTGGTAAATAATTCCTTTTTTTCTATGCTTGTTAAAGTAGTATCAGTTATGTTTAAGAGTAATGGTGATCCAGCTTCTATGTCTGCTATAACTCGAGTATAAGCTGGAGATTTCCTAGGGGTGGTGGGTTGTGGTGCGATGGTTGATTCAGCTGGGGGTGTTTGTTTATCTCGTGCGTTTATTTCTTCAATAATATTTTTTACAGTTTTACCCATATGAATTTTTTAGGAGAATACATTATTTAGTGTTTTTGAGAATTGTCAAGTGGTTTTCATGGGTATATTGTAAATTAATGAAATCTAGTAGTTTATGTTTTTATCATTTCATTGACCTTTGCTAAGATAATTTGTTAAATTGAAATTGCTTTGGATTTACCACTATAGAAATTTTGAATTTTGGATTTTAAATCCTAAATGAAATTTGAAAAAATTAGAATTTGGTAGAGAGTTTAAATTTTATTGAACTAATAATTAATGAAAATTTTTCAAAAAAATAGAATGGGTATTTAAGTTTCTATAAAAAATTTTCTTTTATACGGTAAATCTTGAGTGTTTAGCATTTAATTTTGAAAAAAATGGGAACAACAGTAATATTGTTTGCACCAGGAGGGGTTCTTGTGGGCTTGGCGATTGGTTATTTTTTGACGAAAGTAGTGTTTAGAAAAAAACTGGAAAAAGAATTGGAGGCAAAACAGGATGAATTGCAGGATGCTCAGCAGACCACTCACAGAATTTTGGCAGAGGCTCAGTCAGAAGCTTTGAAGATCAGGCAGGAAGCGCAACGAGAGCAACAGCAGAAACACGGGGAAATTCGTAAATTAGAAGAAAAGCTGATTAGAAAAGAAGAGGAGATGGAAAAAAGATTAGAATCGCTGGATATGACCAAGCAGGAATTGGATAGCAAGGTGAGCAAGATCAAAGATATAAAACTGGAAATAGAAAGATTGCATCAACAACAAGCTGAAGAATTGGAAAACATTTCTCATCTATCCAAAGAAGAAGCCAGAGAAATTTTGTTCAAAAAAATTGAAGAAGAATCAAGGAGCGAAATTTTCCAGCATATTAAAAAACTGGAAGAACAAATGCATGAAGATCTGAAAGATAAATCTAAATTACTTTTGGCGGAAGCTATTCAAAAATATTCGGCGGAAGTAGCGGCTGAAACCACAGTTACGACTGTACAGTTGGAGTCGGATGATTTGAAAGGCAGAATCATTGGACGTGAAGGCCGAAATATTAATGCGTTTGAAAGAATTACTGGGGTGGATATTATTGTGGACGACACTCCTGGTTCAATTGTGATTTCTTGTTTTGATCCGATCAGACGTTATGTAGCCAAGGTAGCTTTGGAGCAATTAATATCTGATGGGCGTATTCATCCTGCCAAGATTGAAGAAGTGGTGGATAAAGTGAAGAAAGACACTTTGATTTTGATAAAAGATTTAGGGGAAAAAGCGGCTTATGAAACAGGTATTATTGGTTTGCCAGCAAATTTGGTCAAAATTTTAGGACGTTTAAAATTTAGGACATCTTACGGACAGAATGCCTTGAAACATTCTATGGAGGTGGCCTTTTTGGCGGAAGGTTTGGCGGAAGCTCTTGGAGCGAATGCGGATTTAGCTAAAAAAGCCGGATTGCTTCATGATATTGGTAAAGCGGTGGATCATGAAATTAGAGGCAGCCATTCTAAGATTGGAGCGGATATCTTGAGAAAATTCAGCATCAGCCCTGAGGTTATTCATATTGTTGAAGCGCATCATAACGAAATTTTACCACAAAGTATTGAAGCTTATATAGTAATGGCGGCTAATGAAATTTCCAATAATCGTCCTGGCGCGAAGAAAGATATTTTGGAAAGTTATATTAAGAGATTGTCTGAATTTGAATCAATTGCAAAGTCTTTTGAAGGGGTAGATGAGGCTTTTGCTATTCAAAGCGGCAGGAAGGTGAGAGTTTTCGTTAAGCCTGAGGAGGTAGATGATTTGCAAGCTAAAAAAATGAGTTACGAAATTGCCAAAAAAATCGAAAATGACACTCAGTATCAAGGAATAGTGGAGGTACATGTGATTCGAGAAAAACGTGCTGAATCTTATGCTTTGTGATTTTTTTGAAAAAGCTATTGACGAATAAAAATCTAATTTTTATAATGACTTAGCACTTAGCTGATCTGAGTGCTAAGTTTATTTACATTTATCACCTAAATTTTTGTACTATGTCATGTCCAATTAAACCTATAGGCGGCAGGGTAGTAGTGATACCGCTAGACAATACATCAGTGACAGCTGGAGGGATTATTATTCCTGATACGGTTTCTAAAGAGAAACCTGAAAAAGGAGAGGTGGTCGCTGTCGGTCCTGGTAAATTACTTGATAATGGCAGTCGCGCGAAAGTAGACGTGGAAGTTGGTAAAATTGTGTTATTTAGTAAGTACAGTCCCACAGAAGTGGAAATAAAAGGTACTAAATATTTAATTTTGGATATGGATGATGTGAAAGCGATTGTGGAAGAGAGTAAATAATGTTTCATCCTAAATTTTTTTTTACTTTATTTTTTTTACTTTATTATTATGGCAAAACAAATTTCATTTGGTGACGATTCACGTCAAAGAGTGCTTACCGGTATTCGCAAGTTGGCTGACGCGGTGAGAGTGACTATGGGGCCTAAGGGTCGTAATGTTTTGATTGATAAGAAATATGGAGCTCCAACCATTACTAACGATGGGGTAACGATTGCGAAAGAAATTGAATTGGAAGATAAATTTGAGAATATGGGAGCTCAATTAGTGAAGGAAGCCGCCAGCAAAACTAATGATGTGGCTGGTGATGGCACAACGACTGCGACGGTTTTGGCTTACGCTATGATTCATGAGGGTATTAGAAATGTAGCGGCCGGTGCTAATCCAATGGTTTTGAAGCGTGGCATTCAAAAAGCCGTTGATATGGTGGTGGAGGAATTGGCTAAATCAGCTAAACAAATTACTTCTAGCGGAGAGATAGCTCAAGTAGCAACAATTTCTGCTCAGGATAGCGAAGTGGGGGCAATTATTTCTGAGGCTATGGATAAAGTTGGCAAGGATGGGGTGATTACAGTAGAAGAAGGACAAACTTTTGGTTTGGAATTGAAAGTGGTGGAAGGCATGCAATTTGATAATGGTTATATTTCACCATACATGGTTACTGATCCATCTACTATGGAAGCGGTTTATAATGATGTGGATATTTTGATTACTGATAAAAAAATCAGCTCTATTCATGATATTTTGCCAATTTTGGAAGCAGTGGCTCAATCTGGCAAAAAAGAATTAGCGATTATTGCAGAAGATTTGGATGGAGAAGCGTTGGGCACTTTAGTGGTTAACAAACTTCGCGGTACATTCAATGTCGTGGCAGTGAAGGCGCCAGCTTTTGGTGACCGAAGGAAAGAAATGCTTAAAGACATTGCGGCTTTGACTGGCGGTCAGGTAATCTCAGAAGAATTAGGTCTGAGATTGGAAAAAATCGCTGAACCAATGTCAGGTGAAAATCCACATGAAATAGCGGATAGAGTAAAAAGTTATTTGGGACATGCGAGAAGATTAGTGGTTTCTAAGGATAACACTACTATTGTTGATGGCGCTGGCAAGAAAGAAGACAGTGAGGCCAGAGTTCAACAGATTAAACACGCGATTGAACTGACCACCTCTGATTTTGATCGAGAAAAATTACAGGAAAGATTAGCGAAGTTATCAGGAGGTGTAGCGGTAATTAGTGTAGGTGCGGCAACTGAAGTGGAACTCAAAGAGAAAAAACACCGCATTGAAGATGCTTTGTCTGCTACCAAGGCAGCGGTAGAAGAAGGGGTGGTAGCTGGTGGAGGTACAGCATTGTTGCAAGCTTCAAAAATTCTGGATAATGCTGAAGGTGAAGAAGAGGATGAAACTACTGGTATTCATTTGGTTCAGAAAGCATTGGAATCTCCATGTTATCAAATTGCCACTAATAGCGGAGCTAAAGGTGATGTAATCGTGGAAGAAGTTAAAAAAGCTAAAAAAGGCCATGGTTTTGATGCGGCAAAAATGAAAATGGTGGATATGGTGGCAGAAGGTATCATTGATCCAAAAAAAGTAACCAGAAGCGCTTTGCAAAATGCAGCTTCCATTGCGGCGGTATTTGTAACTACCGAATGCTCAATTACTGATTTGCCAAAAGAAGAAAAATCAGCTGGCGGCATGCCTGCAGGTATGGGTGGTATGGGAGGAATGGATTATTAAGAGCTAAGAGCTAAGAACTAAGAATTAAGAATTTAGAAAAATAAAGCGGTCTGGATATTATGTCTAGGCCGCTTTTTTTATAATTTGTGAGTTTTGTGGTATAATAGAAAGATTTCCTAACTTGTCATTCCTGTGGAAACAGGAATCTTACTCCTCAGGACATTAAGATTCTTGCCTTCACGGGAATGACAGAGAGCAATTTAGAATTTAGAATTTTTACATTGGATTTACACGAAATTTTAAAACAAGTTGTGGAGCATAAGGCTTCAGATGTGCATTTCAAGGTTGGATACCCTCCGGTTGTTCGACTGGTTAATGGATCACTACTTCAACCTAAGAATGTGCCGGTTTTGAGTACTGATGAAATCATGGCGCTTATCAAAGATGTTCTGGATAAAGAAAAATTAGATTTATGGACTGAAAAAAATGAAATAGATGTTTCCTATTTCAATCATGATTTAGGTCGATTTAGGGTGAATGTTTATGCTGATCATAACGGACCATCCATGGCCGTGCGAGTGATTCCTAAAACAATTCCCGATATAAATAATTTAGGCTTGCCTGATGCGGTTAAGAATTTTTGTAATTTAGAAAAGGGTTTAGTGCTAGTGACTGGTCCGACTGGCAGCGGCAAAAGTACGACTTTGGCAGGGATTTTGGATAGGATTAATGTTAACCGTGCTTGTCATATTCTTACCATTGAGGATCCGATTGAGTTTTTACATAGCCCCCAAAAAGCTTTGATTACCCAGCGGGAGTTATATACTCATACTCATTCTTTTGTTTCCGCTATCAAATCAGCCTTGCGTGAGGATCCTGACGTGATTATGGTGGGGGAGATGCGTGATAAAGAAACAATTGCCGCAGCTTTGACTTTGGCGGAAACTGGACATCTGGTTTTTTCTACGGTGCATACTATTGATGCGGTGCAAACTATCGATAGAATTATTGATGTTTTTCCTCATGAGCAGCAACCTCAGGTCAGGACGCAATTGGCCAGCACTTTGCAAGGCATTGTGTCTCAGGCCTTAAGATCATCAGCGGACTTGCAGTCAAGAGTTTTGGTCTGTGAAGTGTTACTGGCTAATAGTGCGGTGAAAAATTGTATAAAAGAAGCAAAAATTGAGCAAATATATTCATTAATGCAATTAGGAAAGCAAGATGGGATGCAAACTGTCAACGATTCTTTGCAGAAATTGAAAAATGAAGGTAAAATCTTATTAAATAAACTTACTATGTGAGAAATTTTAAACTTTGAATTCTGGATTCTGAATTAATTAAGAATTAAGAATTAAGAATTTAAAATTATTTCATGTCTGACCTTAATCTCAAATCAATCCCTGACGAAAAAGATGGCGATAAAAATGCTTTTCAAATTCGTAATATTGAGGAAGAGACAGAAACCCAAGAACCATCAACCAAGGTGAAAATTAAATTTGGTAAGTTCGTGGAATTGGTGGCAAAACATAGTTTTTTGGAAATCATCGAAAATAACGCCGATCAAGAGGTGGTTATTGATTCTAACTTGTTAGCAGATTTAGCGAATGCCGACGAACCAAAAGACCTTGAGTATCCCAAATGGGCTTTTGTTGTGGCAGGGGTGGTTTTAGGGGCGATATTGGTTTATATCATTTTGAAGTAGGGGCACTATTAAGAGCTTGAACGATTTTTCCCACTTCTTCTCCGGGATTATTGGTGGTAACTTGTGTTTTTCCGTCAGCAAAAATAACTGCAGTGCCATCTTCATATTGAGCGGTAATGGTAGTAGTTCCATCTTTATTAGATTTGATGCGGAATTTTATTTTTTGGCCATCTGCAAGAGGAATATCAAAGGAGGTTGAACTTGAAGTGCCAGGAGTTTGGCTCTGTGTAGTTTGTTGAACTTCATTAAATCTTTGTGTGGTTTGTTGAGCTGCATCAATAAGATTTGTAATTTGCTTTGCTAATTGTTTGATATTAATTTGTGGGAATGTAGGCATTTGTAATTGCTCCGCTTGCCAAGTCAGTGATGATGGGGGGATACTGCCATCTTTTACTTTACTCATATAATCTCTGGAAATTTGTCCGCGTTTATGTTGTGCTGGCACAGCTTCTTGCATTACAGGCTGAATTGTTTGAGTGATTAATTCTGCATATTCTTCATTCATGGCTGTACATAGAGTTGCAGGTAAGCTATCAAAAGCAGGGTCTGAAAATAGTGGGTATGCTTGTGCTGTGTCATTTGAAAAGTCTAGATACAGGATTGGCAAATCTTGATCATTTATGGTAAGTTTCAAAATGCCAATATTATCTGTAGCTACATCTAACTTGATGTTTTCGTCGTTCAGAGGAATAGCTGCTAATGTGAATGGGAAATGATTCCCAACTGGTTTAGGTTCAAGATCAGTTAAGGTTTTTGTTTTTTTTGGTTTTGATATTTCAGAGGCAGGTGCTTCTGAATCATTGATTTGAGCATGCACAGGGGCGGTAAAAGTTATAGCCCCTAGACAAGCCAATAGGAAAGTTCTTGCTAGTAGTATGGAAGTTGCCGAAGATGGTAAATAATCTAAAATGTCTTTTAACATTCCCTTTGATGGAGTTATTGGTGCCGTAGGAGCTGATTCGTGTTGTTTTAACATGTTGATAGAAGTTAATTGGGAGGATTATTATAGTAGTTTTTTTATTTATGTCAATGTTTTTTGGAGCAAGCGAAAAATAGTTTGAATAAATAATTTAAAAAATTCATGAAAAGACCAGAAATGATGGATGTTATTTGTCGTAAGGTCATTCCTGCGAAGGCAGGAATCCAGTAAATATAATGATTATTTATGGATAAAACTTATTTTGTACATTTTCTTGCTAGTAAACGTAATGGTACTTTATATGTAGGAATGACAAATAATTTAGAAAGAAAAATTACTGAACATAAAGAATAAATTAATAAAAGCTTTTCATCAAAATATAACGTATCAAGATTAGTATGATATGAAGAATTTGATACTTCTATTTCAGCAATTAAAAAAGAGAAACAAATTAAACATTTATATTATTTGTTTTAACTAATCCTCCATATAAAATATATAAACGCTATCGAAGTGAGTCCTCTACTGGATTCCTGCCTTCGCAGGAATGACGGTTGGCGATAAATTAAAATTTCTTCAAACTATTTTTCGCTTGATCCGTTTTTTAAGTAAAGTGCTGGATATATTTTTTTGGTTCCGTTGTTTATTAAATCAAGTCCCATTAGTTGTGAGATATGAAGTTTCTGATGAAAATTTAATTGGTGATTAAGGTGGATTTTATTTAAGAAAAATATCTTGTTTGATGTCAAGTTCATTGTCAAAAAATAGATTTATTTTTTATTAGAATGACTCTATCCTTTGACTTACTTTTTTCAAAAGACAATTTTATTTTTTAATATTTTTAAGATGCGTAAAATTATTTTTGTTTTTGTAAGCGCTGTGGTCCTTTTTAATCTTGCTGCGGTGGCCTTTGCCGGGACATGGTCTTGGCATTCTGATGCCATTCGGTGTGTAGTGAATGGTGGAAGCTGGGATGTTGTTACAAAGTCATGCCTTAGATAAGTAAAAATATATTGAAACCGAAGGATTTAAAAAACTTCGGTTTTTTTATTTTCATTTTGAAAATTTAAGCTAAAATAAAAAAGGTTTCCATTTCTTTATTTTTTATTCCTCATGGCTTCTGATTTTTCTTTTGACATTGTTTCCCAGTTTGATGCTCAGGAACTTCGTAATGCGGTTGATCAGGTAAGGCGTGAAGTGTCAACCAGATATGATCTGAAAGATTCACATATTGAAATTGATTTAACAGAGAATGATATCAATGTTAACACTGTTAATGAATATCAAATGCAGGCCGTAATGGGCATTTTGATTCAGAAGCTTATAAACAGGAGTTTGTCACCAAAAATCCTTGATCCCCAAAAAATTGAAGATGCTGGCGGTATGAGATTTAAGCAATTGATTAAACTTATTAAGGCTTTGGATCAGGAAACGGCCAAGAAACTGTCCAAAATGATTCGTGATAATTTTCCCAAAGTTAAACCCACAATCCAAGGCGATAGCGTTAGAGTCTCATCCAAAAGTAAAGATGATTTGCAGGCAGTTATGGTTTATATAAAAAGTTTAGAAAACATTAAAGTTCCACTGCAATTTACAAATTATAGATAATTTTTTTTTATTTCTTAAACGTTAATCTATGCTTAGTAAAAAACATCTTTCATTATTAGAGAAAATGATCTACGAGCCAGATCAATATGACAGGCAAACTCAAGAAATATATGGTGGTAAAGATGTAATTGATTCTAATACTATTATAGCTTTAGAAAGAGAGACCCTAAAAGCAGTGCTAGAAATAAAATTTAGTGAAGAGCAAGAAGCTGCACAACAAGAAATGCTAAAAATAAAAGATCGTGGAGAACATTAAGATAATAAAGAAATATATTTTCTTATATTTTTTTCTATTCAAACTGCTAAACTAAAAACTATCGGTGCCATTCTCTACAGGATTGAAAACAATCAAATTCTTTATTTGCTTTTACAATATCCAGACAAAGCCTGGGGCTTCCCAAAAGGCATACAAGATGGAAATGAAACTTTGGAAGAAACCGCCAAAAGGGAAATTTGGGAAGAAACTGCTATAAAAAATCTTGAATTAGATCCTAAACATAAATTTGAATTTGATTATTTTTGTGTTTACGACAATATCACTTATCATAAATTTGCAACTCTTTTTTTAGCAAAGACTGCAGAAAAAACAGTAAAAATTTCTCATGAACATTTGCATTTTGCCTGGCTTAACTTTGAAGAAGCTTTAAAAAGATTGACTTATGATAATAATAAAGAAGTTTTGAGGCTAGCTCATAATATGATTTACGAAAAAGTCAAAGGCATTAAATAAAAAAATATTTATCAATTTTGTGAAGTTGTGTATAAAGTTTTTGTCGTTTTTATAAATTAATTTTTTTTCGTATGAAAAAACTTTTTATCACTTTGCTTGTTTTGGTGAGTGTAATGGCCATGAATGCCCAGGCGTATGCTTTTTATTGGACTGGCAATAGTTGTATTGGCTCAGATCCATCATTTTGTATAGAGAAGTTAAAAGATATGATCTTTAATCATTATGTAAACACTCACGACGGAGAATAATTAATGGATTATTTCCAATTATAAATAATTTTTTTTGATGACACTGTGGGTGGATTTGGAAAAAACGTAATGATCCACTCTTCTCTCACCAAAATATCGGTATTTTTTGGTTTACCTTTCTTGGGATCAATTGGCTTGATTGATGGGTGCACAATTAAATACACTACGGTTGAATTATTCTGGACCTGAAATAAAATGATACCTTGATTTTGGTTCCCCCATCTTATATCAAAATCTATATAGCAGTTTTCAAAATCTATCCATGATAGCTCAGGAATCGTGATACCTGTTTTTATTTTGATAGGAGTGCCAGTAAAAAATATAAAAGCTTTCAGATTTTTTTTAAAGTGTATTAAAAATGTTTGCCAATATTTTGTCAAAATTTCGTGGAATTCTTTTCTGCTAAACTGCGTGATTGGTTCGACCATGGTTGTATCTGTGTCTGGGATGCTATCAATAATTCGTTTTATAATTTGAGCTATTTCTGAACTTATTGCCTTAACATTATCTTTTGAGGGGAGATATTCTCTTTTGGGGTATGTTTCCGCGGTGATTGTAGCGATGGCTCTCGTTGTTTTTTTTTCTTCTGATGCGGATAGTGTGTCAAATTTCATGATTGAGTTTATAATTTAATTGCCAAAAAAAGACTAAGATATTATTCTAGCAATGTTTTTTAAAAATTTCCATCCATGATTCATACCATTTCCACATTTCCAAAAGATCCGAAAATTGATGCCAAAGGGGCAGGTTTGCTTGCAGATGCCAAAGAATTTTTGAGAGTGCAAACGATTTCTGAGATTAGATGTGTCAAAAAGTTTTATCTCGAAGGAATAAACGAAGAAGAATTAGCTGTTTTAAAAGATAAATTGTTAGTGGAAGAGGTTTGGCAAGATTTTGCTATTGATCAGGATTTCTATCCTAGTCATCCTTATCAAGTGGAAGTGGCTTATAAGCCAGGCATGATGAACCCAGAAGTGCAAAGTATTATTGATACCGCTCATGCCTTGGGCGTCACCAGCTTAATTGCCGCTGATACTGGTTTCGTTTATTGTTTTTATGGGGAAAATTTAAATCAAAGTGAGATTCAGGCGGTTATAAATAAATTAGTTATGAATTCAACTATTGAAGATATTAGGACAGGTATGCCCAAGACATTGATTCTATCAGGACAAACTGGAGAAATCAAAATTATACCAATTAGAGATATGACTGATGAGGAGCTGATGAAACTTTCCAAGAATACCTTGTTTTTGACTTTGGAAGAAATGCATACTATCAAAAATTATTTTCAAGAACTAGGACGTGATCCTTATGATGCGGAATTGGAAATTTTGGCGCAAACCTGGTCAGAACACTGTTGTCACAAGACTTTTAACGCTAAGCTGGTTATTGATGGAGTAGAAAAAGAATCTTTATTCAAAAGACTTAAGAACGCCACCAAAGAAATTAATCATTCGCACGCTGTCTCAATTTTCGTGGATAATTCCGGTGTCTGGAAATTTGATGATAAATATGGCATTTGCGGCAAAGTGGAAACGCATAATTCACCATCAGCCCTTGATCCATTTGGCGGAGCAGCTACTGGTTCGGGAGGGGTTTTCCGTGACATTGCCGGTACTGGACAAGGGGCCAAAGTAATTGCTTCCACAGATATGTTTTGCGTTGGTCTGCCTGATTGCCCTGAATCCGAAATTCCAGAAGGATGCAAACATCCACGTTTTACTTTGAAAGGTGTGGTTCGGGGCGTGTCGTATTATGGGAATCCAATGGGCATACCAACTCCTAATGGTTCAGTTCATTTTCATCATGATTTTCGTTGCAAACCAAGCATTATTGTCGGTTCTTATGGCTTGATTGAGCTTGATAAAGCGATCAAAAAAGCACCTAATTTTGGTGATTTGATTTTTGTCATTGGTGGTAGAACTGGTCGTGATGGTATTCATGGTGCAACTTTTTCCAGCGCGGAAATGACCGCAGAAACTGCCACGGTCAATTCTACGGCCGTGCAAATTGGCAATCCAATTGAAGAAAAAAGAACTTTTGATGCGGTTTTGGAACTCAGTAAGGAAAATATGATTCATGCTGTCACTGATTGCGGGGCCGGTGGTTTTTCTTCGGCTATCGGTGAAATGGGTGAAAAAACTGGCGCTTATGTGGAATTGGAAAAAGCACCTTTGAAATATACTGGACTTGCGCCTTGGGAAATTTTTATTTCCGAGAGTCAGGAAAGAATGGTGGTAGCGCTTGATCCTCAGAATTTAGACAAGGCAAAGAAAATTTGTGAAAAATACTCGGTTGAAAGTACGGTTTTGGGTAAATTTACTGGGGATAACAAATTATTGGTCACTTATGAAGATAAAACTCTTTGCGATTTGCCGATGGAATTTGTGCATAAAGGTCTTAATCCATTAGTAATAAAAGGGAATTATGTCGTTTCCAGTTTTCCCGATCCAAGTGAAAATGAAGTTAGTAAAGATGATTATACGGAAAGTTTGCATAAAATTTTAAGCAATTTGAATGTTTGTTCCAAAGAGCCAATTATCAGAAGATATGATCATAATGTGCAAGGCACCGCCGTTCAGATGCCTCTTTGTGGCAAAACCCATTCAGCGCCAAATAATGCCAGTGTACTGGAACCAATCCCAGGATGTGGCAAGGGCTTGATTATTTCTCATGGTCTAAATCCAGTTTTAAATAAAATCGATCCATATTTGGGTTCAAAATGGGCAATTAATGAAGCAATCGCCAATGCGGTTTGCCAGGGTGCTAATCCTGAAAATTTAGCGTTGATTGATAATTTTATCTGGCCGAAACCTGACAGCAAATTTATAGCTGATTTGGATAAATCAATTGAAGCTTGTGTCGAACTTTCCAAGGCTTACAAGATGCCGTTTATTTCTGGTAAAGATAGTTTGAGCTCTACTTATACCAACCAAGCCACGGGCGAGAAAATTCATATTCCGCCAGTGCTTTGCGTTTCGACTTTTGGCGTGGTTGATGATATTAATAAGACTATTTCTTCACCGTTCAAAAAGGTTGGTAATAAAATTGTATTGATTGGAGAAACGAGGGCAGAAATGGGCGGATCAATTTATTATGATGTCTTGGGTTATGTCGGATCAAAAGTGCCTGATATTGAGAAGGCGGTGGCTTTCAAAACTTATCAAGCTATTCATAAAGGTATTCAGAATGGATTAATCAAATCTTGTGCCGATATTTCAGAAGGAGGTTTGGCTGGTTGTGTGACAGAAATGGCTTTTGGAGAAATGTTTGGGGTGGAGATAGAGTTGAGAATTGAGAACCGAGACCTGAAAAATTTTGAATATTTGTTTTCAGAATCACCTTGTAGATTCGTTGGTGAGGTAGCAGAACATGATTTTGAAAATTTAAAACAAATCTGCGGTGATATTCCATGTGAAATCATTGGTGAAATTAATAATAACGGACAGATTATTTTTAAAGATAAAGATAAGATTTTAATTCAGGAAAAAACTGATAAATTGTTCAAGAGCTGGAAAGAGCCAATGAAGAAGGTGTTTGGGTAGTTCAAAATTTAAAATTTTTATAAATTACTTTGTCCTAAAATTACTTTTCGCCATAGACATAAAATTCTACATTTTTACTTTTCCAAACCTTTTAAACCTTCTAAACCTTACAACATGAAACCAAAAGCCGCTATTATTTTCAGTCCTGGCATAAATCGTGATCAGGAGACATCATATGCTTTGATTCAGGCTGGCGCTGACTATGAAATTATCCAATTAATTGAACTGGAAAAGGGGGAGAAACGTCTTGATGATTTTCAAATTTTACTTTGTCCGGGCGGATTTTCTTATGGCGATGATGTGATGTCGGCCAAAATTTGGGCCTCCAAATCTTTAGCTCATTTTCAGACTCAACTGCAGAAATTTATTTCTGAGGATAAATTGGTGATTGGTATTTGCAATGGTTTTCAATTTTTAATTCGTACTGGACTGCTACCTTTTGCCAATGTCGGACAAATTGAAGCAACGCTTACTCATAATGCTTCCAATCATTTTGAATGCCGTTGGGTAAATATGAAAGTGCAACCATCAAATTGTGTCTTTACCAAAGGAATGGAAGGACAAATATTGCGCATGCCTACTGCTCATGGCGAAGGACGATTTCTGGCCAATGATGAAGCTTTGAAGAGAATTAAGGATCAGAATCAAGTGATCTTCCGTTATGTCGATGAAAATGGAAATTCAACGCAGGATTATCCAGTTAATCCTAATGGATCAACTGAAGCCATTGCCGGTCTTTGCTCTCCTAATGGCAAAATTATGGGTTTAATGCCTCATCCAGAATGTAATAGCAAAAAAAATCATCACCCTGATTGGAATATTGAAGGTCGAGAAGGGGGTGAGTGTTTAAGGATTTTTGAAAATGCGGTTAAGTATTTTAGATAAAGTTTTTTATTACGATGATTTTTCCAATTAAAAGCAATTAAAAATTATGTTGGTTTTTTGAAAATTTGCTAAAATAATAAACAATATTTAGTAAGTTTTTGTTTATGGAAACGGCAGATTTTCAAAAAGTTGTGCTTCGTAATTTGGAAGATATAAATAATAAATTAATCAAGCTAGAACGTGCCCAGGGTAAGTTAGAAGAAGAGCAAAAACAGGTTAGATTAACAGAAAGACAGGCTGATTTAGAACAATGGTCTGGGAGATTAAGCGAGCAACAATCTAAGATAGAAAACAAGCAGGATTATTTGGAGCATCTTGTGGTTGATTTAAAACAATTAATGGAAGTGCGTTTAAGTGATTTAAAAATAGGGGTTGATAAAAAATTTGATCAGTTATCGTTGTTGTATAATAATTTAAGAAAAGTATAAAATCATGGAAAGTTAAGACAAGAAAGATTACGCAATTTGACACGACTTAAGTCAAATAAAATGTTTTGATTTTAAAATTAACTCATACTAATCTGATAATAATTAAATTTTAATTTTTTATATTTAAATTTATGAAAAATATTGGAGAACGATTCCCTAGCATTACTAGTAGAAAACAAATATCACAAACTCCAGCAGAATTAACCTGGTTACGTCGATTAGGACGATCAATAACTGCGCCAGCGCTACTGGCTGTTTTAGCTAGTCCCTCGTACTTGCTGGCTGATCCATCAGCGCGTACTGATGATTTACAGTTAGCTGAATATGCTACCCTAGAGTCATTAAAATTATCAGCGATCCTAGCAAAGATTAATAAAATTAGCACTGTGAATAGCCAGAATATCAATGATATTATCAGTCAATTAAAGCCGTTAAAGGATCTATATGACTTAGATGACGCACGGGAATTAGAACAATATAAAGAAGTTATTCGTGAGAATATTCAAGATTCATTTTACAGGGCTTTATACGCTTTTGCTTATCATAATTCTAAGAATCCGGAGCTACAAATTTTAGTTAATAGTTGTAGATACACTAGAATTGATGAAGTGATTGCAACTGCCAGACAAAATCAAGAAATAGATGGAATAAGCTCTGCGCAATCTACGCAACAACCTCGTTTGCCTCAAAATCCGGCAGAAGCTTTTAAGATTTTTCGAATTAGAGAATTCAGTGCTGTTCAGACAGTACCGCAATTTGCACGTTACATCATGTGGTTCAGTCCTAATTCTGATACGTTTTTCCATAATTTTCAAGCTGGTATAGCAGATTTACAGCCAATAGAACAAGCGATATGTTACCGGGTACTAATTAGAGGGATAGAAGCGTTTTTAGGTAAAAGTCCAGAAGATGGCTATTATATTGTGTATTTCAATGGAGCTGGTGCTTATTCAGATGCTTTATCTTTGGTGGCTCGTTTAAAAAATATCCATGATCAGGTGGAGCCAAATTTATCACATCATTATTTGCGCAACCGCAACAAAGAATAATTAGGATCAAGCGGAAAATGGTTGGAAGAAATTTTAATTTATCGTCAGCCGTCATTCTCTTTTCCATTGTTTAAAGATTTGATAAAATATCACTGTTGTATAATAATTTGTGAAGAAAACATAATATGCCTAAAAAATTTACTATTGCCATTTTGGCTTCTGGTGGAGGGACAGATGCTCCTCCAATTATTGAAATGTGTCGAAAAGAGGGAATAGATATAGCTTGCATTTTAAGTAATAAAGATAATAATGGCGCTTTGGAAAAAGCCAAACAATATCAGGTAGAAGGTATTTTTCTTGATCCTGTCGGCAAAACGCGTGAGGAATATGATCGAGAAACTGTAAAAATTTTAAAAGATAAGAATGTTGATCTTGTTTGTCTTGTTGGTTACAAACGGATTATCAGTTCTTATTTTGTTAAAGAATATGAAGGTAGGATTCTGAATGTTCATCCATCGTTGCTCCCAAAATATGGTGGCGGTATGGATAGGAATGTGCATCAATTAGTTCTTGATAATGGAGAAAAAGAGACAGGTATGACTATTCATCTTGTAACAGAAGAAGTAGATGGAGGTGAAGTATTATGCCAAAAATCATGTTTAATTGACCCAAATGAAACGGTAGAAAGTTTGCGTAATAAAGTTCAGGATTTAGAGAAGAAATGGTATCCAGAAGTGGTGAAGGAGTTTAGGGAAAGGAGGGGGAGCTGATAAGTGGCAGGTGGGTTAGGGCAGAAAATTTTCTATTTGTACGATTTTGCGCTATTTTAAATTTTAGCACTCTTGTTTGACGAGTGCTAAGAAAAAGAGTAAATTTGAGATGAATTTTAATTTTTAAAATTTTAAAAATATGGATTTCAATAATTTTACCACCAAAGCGGCGGAAGCAGTGCAGGGCATGATTTCATTTGCTTCCAAAATGTCTCACCAAACCTTAATGCCCCTGCATTTATTATTAGTTTTGTTAGAGCAAAAAGACAGTATCATTCCGACTTTATTGCAGAAATTAGAACTTAAACCGGAAGAAATTTCACGCCAAACGCAAGACATTATTAAAACCTATCCGCAAGTTTCTGGCGCTTCCGGGCCATATATCAGCGCGGAAATGAAAAAAGTGTTTGATGAGGCGGAAAGTGCGGCTGGTAAATTACGCGATGAGTACATTTCTACCGAGCATTTATTTTTAGCTTTGCTTGATCAAAGTGAGGTTAAGAAAATTTTAAATATTTCCAAGGATGAAGTTTTAAAAGTTTTAGCTACTGTTCGAGGCAATCAGCGAGTGACTGATCAGGAGCCGGAAGGCAAATATCAGGCTTTGGAGAAATATACTCAGGATTTTACGGCGTTGGCGAGGCAGGGAAAGATTGACCCTGTTATTGGCCGAGATGATGAAATTAGACGAGTAATCCAAATTTTATCCAGAAGGACTAAGAATAATCCAGTCCTGGTGGGTGAGCCTGGCACTGGAAAAACAGCAATAGTTGAAGGTTTGGCAAAGAAAATTATTGATAATGATGTGCCTGATGTGATTGCAAATAAAAAACTTTTAAGTCTAGATTTAGGGGCAATGATAGCTGGGACCAAATATCGCGGAGAATTTGAAGATAGGTTGAAAGCGGTTTTGAAAGAGATTGAAGCTTCCAAAGGCGATATCATTTTGTTTATAGATGAGCTTCACACCATTGTTGGTGCTGGAGCTTCTGAAGGGGCAATGGATGCTGGAAATTTGTTAAAGCCTGCTTTGGCTAGAGGTAAGATTCGAACGATTGGGGCAACAACTTTGAAAGAATATCGCAAATATATTGAAAAAGATGCGGCTTTGGAGAGGAGATTTCAGCCTGTGAATGTTGAGGAACCATCAATTGAAGATGCAGTTTCAATTTTGCGAGGCATTAAGGAAAAGTACGAAGTTCATCATGGCGTGAAAATTCGAGATAATGCTGTGATTGCGGCGGTGACTCTTTCTGATCGTTATATTACAGATAGGTTTTTACCAGATAAGGCAATTGATTTGATGGATGAGGCCTGTTCGGTTATAAGAATAGAAAACGAAAGCAAGCCAACTGAAATTGATAAATTGCATAGAAGAATAAGGCAATTGGAGATTGAAAGAGAAGCTTTGAAAAAGGAAAAAGATGAGCAGTCTATGAAACGTTTGAAAGAACTTGAGAAAGAACTTGCTGATTTAAAAGAAGAAAACAGCAAAATTGAAATGCACTGGAAAAATGAAAAAACTTTTATTGATCAAATCAAAAATTTAAGCAAGGAGATTGATACTTTGAAAGAAGAATCCATTAAGGTCGAGAGGATGGGTGATTTGCAAAAAGTTGCCGAAATAAATTATGGCAAAATTCCGGAAAATGAGAAAAAAATTAAAGATTTGAAATCTAAACTTGATGACATTCAGAAAGATCAGAAAATTTTACGAGAAGAGGTTAATGAGGATGATATTGCAAAAATTGTTGCTAAATGGACTGGCGTTCCTGTGACCAAGATGATGAGTTCTGAAATTACAAAACTTGCAAATATGGAACAAGAAATAGCCAAAAGAGTCATAGGACAAAAGGAGGCAATCAAGGCCGTATCAAATGCTATTCGAAGAAGCAGGGCTGGGATTCAGGAAGAAAACAAGCCAATCGGATCATTTATTTTCCTTGGGCCGACTGGTGTTGGTAAGACAGAATTGGCAAAAGCATTGGCGGAATTTATGTTTAATGATGATAATGCCATGATTAGGATTGATATGAGTGAATATGGTGAGAAACACAGTATTGCAAGACTGATTGGTTCTCCTCCAGGTTATGTTGGTTATGAAGAAGGCGGGCAATTAACTGAGGCAGTTCGTAGAAGGCCTTACAGTGTTGTTTTGTTTGATGAAATTGAGAAAGCTCATCCTGAGGTTTTTAATACTTTTTTACAAGTTTTGGATGATGGTAGGCTTACTGATAGTAAAGGGCGAACTGTTGATTTCAAAAATACGATCATTATCATGACTTCCAATTTGGGCAGTAGTGAAATTGCAAAAAACATGAAAGATTCGTCTTTCGCTTCCAACTTCGCTAAAGCTTCGTTGGATAAAAAAGCTTTGAAGGACAGGCAAGAGAAGCAAAAAAACGAAGTAATGCAGGTTTTACATAAATTTTTCAGACCTGAATTTTTGAATAGGATAGATGATATTATTGTGTTTCAGCATTTGAATGAGGATGAAATTGCTCAAATTGTGAAATTACAGATGGATAAAGTGGCGAAAAGATTGAATAAAAAAAGTATTCAGATTCAAATTTCAGATTTTGCTTTGAAATATTTAGCATCTGCTGGATTTGATGAATTGTTTGGGGCTCGACCTTTGAAACGATTAATTCAAAATAAAATTCTTGATGAACTTGCCTTGCAGATAGTTGAAGGTAAAATCAAAGAGGGGGACAAAGTGAAAATTGATTTTGTGGCAGATGAGGTGGTGGTGAGGAAATTAAAAATGTAAAATGAAGAATTATAGAAAGGGAAAGATATTCGCTTTTCGGGAATGTATTCCTGATTATATGTTTAATTTGAGGAATCTATTTATTTAATTAATTTTTTTCAACTCTTCCCAAAACCCAGGATACGTTTTTTTAACACAATCAGGGTTTTTTATAATTATTCCTGGTATCTTTGTACCAAGAACTGCGAAACACATTGCCATGCGGTGATCATCATAAGTTTCTATTTCAGCTCCATGTAGTTTTTCTGGATTTCCAATGATTTCCAGTCCGTCATTAAATTCTTTAATTTTGGCTCCGATTTTTGTTAGTTCAGTTGTGAGAGCTTTGAGTCGATCGCATTCTTTTAGTCTCAAATTTGCAAGTCCAGTCAAAGTACTTTTACCTTTTGCAAGAGTACAAAGGACTGCAACTGTCATTGCGGAATCTGGCATGTGATTTAAGTTGATAGTGCCGAGAGGGGAGAGGTGTTGTTTTGGACCAATTAAAGTAAGTCCCCTTGATAAAGGGGACTTAGGGGATTTGAGTTCTTTTTTTCTGTTTTTTATTTGTTCATTTAAATCTTCATATACACCTTCAATATTTTCCATTACTTCATTATTAGAATATCTTATAATTTTAATATTATAATTATTTAATAATTCAGTCCTTATATGATCATATTCTATCTGTTCAGAGTGACTTTCTCCATCAATTTCAATGCCTAATAATAATTTAGAACAATAAAAATCTAATATAAAATTATTGATAGGTTTTTGTCTAAGGAATCTATAACCATTTAATTTATCTTCACATAGTATTTCATACCAAATTTTAGATTCTGGTCTTGTTGGATTATTACGATTTTGTTTAGCGAATTCTTTTAATTTAGAGTTATATGAGATATATGATCCTTTAAAATTTAATCCCCCAACCCCCTTTATCAAGGGGGCTTTTATTTCGCATCCCATTTTTTCCAGTACATCAAGAAAATGGATATCTGCTTGAAGAGAATTTTTGTTTAAATTTGTTACTGTAATTTCTGAATTATTTGCGGCGGCAATTCCAAAAAAATAACTGGCAGAACTTGCGTCTGCTTCGACTTCGTAATTTTTTGAATAATATTTTTGTTCAGATGTAATTATGAATTTTTTGTAGTTTTGATTTTCAACTTTAACTCCAAATTCTTTCATGATTTCAATGGTCATATCCACATAAGGTTTGGAAACAAGCTCGCCTTCAATTTCTATTTCAATTGTTTTTTTGGCAAAAGGAGAAGTGATTAGTAGACCAGAAAGAAATTGGCTGGATTTATTTCCTTTGATTTTGGTTTTTCCTCCATTTAAGCCTTTTCCATGAATTAGGATTGGCGGGAAGCCTTGTTTTTTTAAATACTCAATTTCAACTCCAAGAATTTTGAGACTTTCAACAAGATCATCAATTGGGCGATTTTGCATTCTTTGATTGCCGGTGATGATGGTGTCTTGATGAAATAAAGTTAAAGTTGAAGATAAGAAACGAACTGCAGTACCAGCATTTCCTAGATATAATTTTAGAGATTCCCCTTTCCTCTCTTTTAAGAGAGGAGAGGGGTTAGGGGAGAGGTGAGTTGTTCCTTCAATCTTGAATGTTGTTCCTCGTTTTTTTATATTTATCCCTAATTGTTTTAAAGCTTTGTAGCAGTAAATTGTATCGTCAGAAAGAAGAGCATTTTTTATAATACTTTTGCCTTCCGCTAAAGATGCAATTAAAAAAGCTCGATTGGTGTAGGATTTCGAACCAGGGATTTGGATCGAAGCTTTAATGGGTTTACGAATTTGTTGAATTTTAATCTCCTTTAATATTGAAGACATGTCTTTTAGTTTTTTTAAGATTCCTGTTCTCACGGGAATGACAGAGTAAAGGCAAACCAATTAAATTTCATACCATTGATTATTATCAATTTTGGTTAAATTATGCTGTTGTTCAGGGCCTTGCGAATTATCATGATAAATAACGATTGGGACTTGGTGTTTTTCAATAAATTTATCTAAATAATCAGCGAGCCTCCAGCATTCGATAATTTCGTTGAAACTTAGGAAATTGGTTTTATCTTCATTAAGCATTTCCAAAATTAATCGACCGTATTCATCTGAATAAGCATCTCCTTTGCAGGTTAAAGTTTCGCTGGTTACTATATCTTCATAAATTACAGTAGATTCTGAGCTTTGTTTTTTGATGAGTCTGATATGAATTTTTTCATTTGGATATAATTCCAAAATTAACTTGTTAGTGGGAGCATTTGGATCTTTTTGAAAAGGTAATTTTTTGAATTCAATCGTAATATATGAAGATTTGGCATCCAATTTTTTGCCAGCACGAAGATAAATTGGCACTGCATACCAATCAACTTGATCGATGAATAACCTTAAAGCCACAAAAGTAGCAGTTAAAGAGCTTGGCGGCACGTCTTTTTCAGTTCGATAGCTGGCATACTGCCCTAAGATGACATTGTTGATATCAGGCGGAAATCTTAAAGCAGATAAAATATTATATTTTTCTCTTTGAATGTTTCTTGGGGTATAAACTACCGGAATATACATGGAAATCAGGGCCATGATTTGAAGCATGTGTGATTGGATCATATCTTTGACGATCCCTACCTGATCAAAATATCCGGCGCGCTGATAAATGCCAAAATTTTCTTTGACCGTAATTTGAATGTTTTTGATAACATTACCTTTGAGCATGAGGTTAAGAATGCTGTTGTCATATCGTAACGGTAAAATGCTTTGTACGCCTGTTTTACCCAGGTAATGATCGAGCAGATACACTTCTTTGTCTTCATCAAAATATTCTGAAACATGCAGGAATAAATCATGAGCGGAATTTCCATCCTCGCCGAATGGTTTTTCAATGATCAGCTGAATGTTTTCCTGGTTTTCTTTTTTTAGTTTGCCAAGATTGAGGATTAAAGGGTTAAAAACCTGCGGCGGTACAGAAAAATAAGCGACTTTTTTGCTGTGTTTTGGCAGTTTGTGAGAGTTGATTTTTTCAAAAAGTTTTTTGTAATCATCGTAATTATCATAATGTCCGGTGAAGTAGAAAATTTGTCTAGATAATTCTTTAAGTCTCTTTGAATTTACATTTTTTCTTTTAGCGCAAACGCTTTCTTCAAAATATTTTCTGAATTCTTCTTGGCTTTTTTTGGATCTGGCGAAACCATAAATGATGAAGTCAGTATTAAATTTATTTTTTTCATAAAGGTCATAAAGGGAAGGAAATAATTTGATTCTAGCCAAATCTCCGGAAGCTCCAAATATGATAAACACGAATGGATTGTTGATTGTTCTGTGATTCATTAGGGAATTTATAAAGCTTTTTGAGATTATATTAGGACAGAAAACGAAAGTAAAGGTTTTAAATTAAATTTTTTTATGATATAATTACAAAACATTTAATAATAAATATCTTTATGGATGTTCCATCAGGCAGCAGTGCAGAAGGCAAAGATCATATTTCTTTTGACGTTTTGGATGTTTTAAGAGATTTGGATCAGCGGGTGACTGAAATATTGGGGCAATATGAACGACAAAAAACAGAAGCGCAAACAAAATATGATCAATACACTGCAAATTTAGCAACAGTGCAGGCAGGGTTTGATAGAGATATGGCTGCAATTGATAGTCAATTAGAGCGAAAATTGTGGGATATTGACCATACTGATGGATATGATCAGACCGCTAGAGCGGCGATAAAAGAGGCAACAAAAAGCACACCCTCAGCTTCTTTATACGACATTTTAGCGGCAGGTGATGACCAAATAAAATCTGTTTTAGATTTACAAGAATTAAAATCCGCCAAAAGCATGAAAAATATTTTGACGGTTTTATTTGAACGTGTTCCTAATATTGTTACAGATTTTTTAGACTCGATTATAATTGATCCCGATATAAAAGATCCGGCTAGGGATCAGTTTTTATTTCGTGTCTTGAATGGCAGAAAAGGTGAAGAAGGGGAAGCGGTAATAATTTGCAAAGAAGCAAATACAGTAAATATTCAATTGGGCGATAAGCCTAGAACATTAAATATTCATGTTTCTACCAGACGACTATTAACTCCTGTCTCTAATAGTCTACTATATATTTTATGTGGTGATAGTGATGCTAGAGAGATAGCTTCAGTAATAGGAGGGGCACGCAAGTCACCACAAATTTTAATTCATAGTAAAGTTGACAGAGTTTTGCCGATTATAACCGCTAATCTTATTGATTATTTAGGTGAGGATGTTGAGGAAAGCGTCGTAAGCGGCAACCCAGTTGAATGTTTTTATAACTATCTGTTTAAAGCGATACGAAAAAGAAAAGCCAAAACTCAAACACGTAATGAGAAATCCGAATGTGAGAGGCATAAACAGAGTGAAGAACAAGTAGCAAGAAAGAGATTTACTATTCCTGAGGGATTAAATTCTTTAAGTGAATGGTTAGAACAGATAGAACGAAAATTTTTAGCTACTCATCGGTTAAAATTTCCTGATTTTAAAGAACGCCCTAAAGTTCAAAAAGGGTTTAGAGAGTATGCAGCGCATAAATTATATGCTGGGCAGGGTGATGAATTGTGTACGTTTCCAGAAGGATTAGGCCTCAATCCAGAAGCTGAATTGATTGCACAAGTTAATGATGTTTTATCATGGACAAGAAGCGGATTAAAAAGATTCCTAGCTGCTTGTATGTTTTTAGGTCCGGTTTATAAAAATAATGCAAAAAGATTTGCTTCTATTCCTAACGTTGCACTCATGCGAATATATGAGGGTTATAGACTTGCCTTAAGTTATAATGCCACTGGTACTTCATTTTTAAGAGTGCCTGGTTGTACTGAAGAAATGAAAGCAACAGCTTTTAAGTTCATTTTAAGGGGTTCTATAATTACCAGAGATTTAATGGATATGGTGACAAAGTTAGAAGGTGTTTTAAGAGCACAAGAGACCGTGCCAACACTTGCTCGTAGTGTGACAGATGGGATAGATGCTTTGGTTCGACTTGCTAATGATCCTATTGGAAATGATTTGCAAAGAGTACTAGCGGACGTAGAACAAAGAGCTCAAGCAGCTCAAGAAGTTGCTTCACTAGGGCAAATGCCAAGAATGGCTTTGCCTGCGCCAGTAGAGCAGGAAGAAACTAGAGCTGCAATTAAACATGTAGCACAGCAAAGAACGATGTAATTTATTAGAATATTTTATTTATTACCTCTGATATTTTTGTTAATTTTGAATCTAAATTTAATTTAAATCCTAAGTTTTGTACTTCTTTGAGTCTTTTTTCGTATTGATTGGTTTTTCGTATCTCTCCGCAAAGACCGATTTCTCCGATTGCCACAAGATTTTCAGGTAGTGGATTTTTTTTGAAAGAAGAAATTATTGCCAAGCAAACTGCCAAGTCTATGGCTGGATCTTTGATTTTAATTCCACCAACAATGTTTACATATATATCCTGATTAGTAAGATTTATTCCGGCGTGTTTTTGAAGCACGGCAACAAGAATATCAAGTCTGTTGGTATCAAAGCCGCTTGCGGTTCTTTTTGGATAACCAAATACGCTTAAATTTGTCAAAGCCTGAACTTCGATAAGCAGGGGGCGATTGCCTTCAATGGCCATACTTAAGCATGATCCAATGGCGTTTTTTTGCCTGCTTTCAATCATTTTTTGTGATGGATTTTTCACTTCCTTAAGTCCTAATTCGTCCATCTCAAAAATTCCGATTTCAGATGTTGATCCAAAACGATTTTTATATGCTCTTAAAATTCTCAGTTCATGGTAGCGGTCTCCTTCTAGATTTAAAACCGTATCAACTAAGTGTTCCAGCGCTTTTGGTCCAGCCAGAACACCATCTTTGGTGACATGGCCGATCAGAATAACTGTTATTCCTTTATTTTTGGCGATATCCATTAATTTTTCTGTTACAAATCTTATTTGCGAAATTGAACCTGATGATGAATCCTGCACATCACTTGCCATAACTTGGATTGAATCAATAATTGCCAAGTCAGGTTTATGCTCAAGTAGTGTGGCAATAATTTCTTCAAGATTATTTGAATTTATTAGCTTTAATTTGTCGTGATTAATATTTAGCCTATTGGCGCGCATGGAGATTTGATCAATGGATTCTTCGCCTGAAATATAAAAAACATCTTGATTTTGCGCGCAAAGTTTTTGGCAGATTTGCAGAATCAACGTTGATTTGCCAATACCAGGCTCGCCGCCAAGAATTGTTAGACTGCCTTTGACGATTCCTCCGCCCAAAACATTATCAAATTCATTGATGCCGGTTTTTACTTTTTGGGCAAAATTTTCTGATAAATTAATATTTAATGGCTGGTGGATTCGCGCCTTTGGTAGGTTTTTGAGAAAATCATCCTTGCCAACATTAATAGCATCTTCCACAAAACTATTCCAAGCGTTGCATTCTGGGCATTTTCCGGCCCATTTTTGGGATTCGTATTTACAGGTTTCGCAGATGTAGATAGTTTTGAGTTTCATAATAATAATTTAACCGTTCGAGATAATGAAGTCCATAATTTTTTTCGCAGGTGAATTGATTTTAAAAAAAATCAACTTGCATTCAATAAGCCTTTTTATTAAGATTTTATCTTATATTTTTATCATTCTAAACACTATTATTATGACTGCAATAAAGGAACCTACTCTTGAAGCAATTGCCGCTGCTGGTACTGACGTTGAATCATTAGCTGGTCGTGAACTTTTAGAAGTTCCGTCTGAAGTTATGAAAAATCTTGGGTTAACTCGTTATTTTGTAGGTGGTTCGCTTAAGGCAGTAGAAATATTAACTGGATTTCAAACTGCATTTCGCAAATCAGTTTACTATAGAAAACAAGCAGAAAAAGGGGGTAGGTCAAATCTTGGTTTAGGAGCAGTTATTGAGTTAGCAGAAGATACCTTAGCTAAATTTCGAGAAGATTGCCCTGATATACTTATACCTGGGGTTTTAGATCGTGAAGATAGTTTTGCGTTGGGGTCAGTTTTCTTACGTTATCTTGTACAAGCTGAGATATTTAGCTATACGGGTTTCGCTAAATCTCGAGATGTTGAGCCTGTATCAATGAGATTTTTATCAGATCCAATGGTCGTTGCTGTGGAAAATTTTCCTGAAAATGATCTCACCCTGCCTTCTTCGTCTTTAACTGGGCAAATAATTGCTAATTATAATAGAGATTGTAAATCTCCTAAATCTAATCCTATTGGAGAGCGTATAAGGCTACCATATAGAATCTTAACTGAATTAATTAAGGAAGAGGGGAGAGCTGTTTTGTTGAAAAATTTTAATCAGTTAGCGGAAGGATTAGAAATACGCCAATTTCCATTGTATTTATACATGCAGGTTGCTAGCTATGAAGATTGGGGGATAGTCAATACTTCATTTGATGACGCTTTAGGTCAGGGGTGGTCTGCGAATTTTGCCAGTCAAATACTAAATGGCAGAAGAGGTCCTAACAAAGATATGCAAGGATTACACTCATTTATATCCCCAGAAAGGTTGCAATGTAAATATGAGTTTCCTGTCTCTGTTAGTAGGTTAGTGATTGTTTCTGATTCAGATAAGTAGAAAAATAATAATCAGTTAGGCCTGTTAAATCTCTATGGTTTTAGCTTTGCCAATTTCCGGGCAGATGATGAAATTAATTTTGCCATTTTTAACTTTTTTATCTTTCATCATAACTTTTTCAATTTGTGGCCAGGTAAATTTACCTGGAATGGCTGTGGGGAGCTTTGCCAAATTGAGTAAATTTTTTATTCGATCGGCGTCATTTTTGCCCATTAAGCCTCCTGAAACAGCTATTTCGTTAATTTTGACCATGCCTATAGCTACAGCATATCCATGAAGAATTTTATATCTACTTAAATTTTCGACTGCATGGCCGATGGTATGTCCATAATTTAGAATCATTCTTATATTTGATTCTTTTTCATCCATTTCGATAATTTTTCCCTTAATTTCGCAGGATTTTTGAATTATAAAAGATAATACTTTAGGATCTTTTTGGAAAATCTGATCAATATTTTTTTCTAAATAGGTAAAGAAATCTTTATCATAAATACAGCCATATTTAATGATTTCCGCCAAAGCATTGGAAATTTGTTTTTGGGGGAGAGTGTTAAGAAAATTTATGTCGATGTAGACTTTTTTGGGTTGATAAAAAACGCCAATCAAATTTTTGCCAATATCTAAATCAACGCCGGTTTTTCCACCTATAGATGAATCAACCATGGCCAGCAGACTAGTTGGAATTTGGATGACAGGGATGCCACGCATGAAAATTGCCGCTAAAAATCCCGCAATGTCACCCACTATTCCGCCGCCCAAAGCAATGACGCAGTCAGAGCGGTTATAAGATTTGTGTAGCATTTTTGTCGCCAGTTTACGAATCTGCGCTAAAGTTTTATTTGTTTCACCAGCACGGAAAGCAAATAAATCGCATTTTATTCCTGCGCTTCTAAGTGCATTTTTAAATTTCATTCCTAGCTGTTGTTGCACGATTGAATCAGTAATAATTGCATATTTTTGTCCATAAGATTTTTCTTTCAGGTAGGCAATTATTTTTGATCCCCAATCTTGTCCGATCATAATTTCATAGGAGTCATCAATTGATTTGACTAGATTTACTTTTATAATTTCCATGCTTTTATTTATTTGCTATAATATACTAGATACGTTATACAAAAAAATTATAAATTAAACAAATGGGTTTAGAAGAATTTGGCTTGGATGGCAGTGATGCAATTAGTGCTGATGCTCTGGAAAGGCTAATGGAGCAAATGAGGGAGAATGCTGCGGTAATTAAGGCCATTAAACAGCAAGAAAAAAAACAGCGGGATAAAGATAATAAATTGGTAGCGATTATTATGAAATTTATTAAGGGTAATCAAAGGCAAGATTTGGTAGCTTTGATTATCAGATTATTAAATGAAAATGTACCAGCCAGTTTTATTTTAACAATTATTTTATTGGGTAATGAAGAAATACAACAACAAGCTGGAATAATTTTGGCTTTGCCAGCTGGTGAGATCGCTAGTGATCACCATGATTTGCAAGAATGGGAAGAGCAGAAAGATCAAAATATGATTACGCTGGAGCAAAAATTAGTTTTGAAAATGTGGACTAATACCATTATTGCGACAGCTTTGGAGAATCCATACAAAATTTTACGCACTGTAAAAGATGCGGAAGGTAAGGTGAAACACACAGCCATTCAACTAACGGCCTTCATCGTGAGAGATTTTTTTGAAAAAGAACATGTTAATCGTGATTTTCAGGAAATTCATGAGTTTGCGACTATGACTTTGCAGGAAATTTTGTCAGAAGTAGAGAAAAAGGTATCGCAGAGTCAATTGGGAGGCAAAACAATGAACGATGAGGGTATTATGTAGTTAAGGTTGGCTATTAAGTTCGATTTTGTAAATATTCAGATTAAGCATGCTGGAAAAACCACTTGATTTATTGATCTTTCTTGCTTAAAATCAGTAAGCTTTGAAAGAAATTTTGAATTTTAAATTCTTAATTTTGAATTAATTAAGAATTAAGAATTAAGAATTTAAAATTATTTTATTATGGCTCAGTCTCCCTCAGTTTTTTTTGGAAAACATTATGTCTATCGTAAAGTCATTCGCAAGAAAGGCGAATCATTTGAAAGATTAGTCAATAGATATAAGAGAATTCATGGCATGAAAATTGTGCCTTTAGTTCGTAACAAAAGATATAGACGTAAATTTTTAACCAAAAGACTGGTTAGGATTCGCGCGATTTATAGCGCAAAATTAAAAGCCAAAGCTTAAAAATATGACTTCGCAAAATTATGACGCTTCAAATATTCAAGTGCTTGAGGGTCTTTCTGCGGTACGCAAAAGACCTGGCATGTATATTGGTACTACCGATATAGCCGGACTTCATCATTTAATTTGGGAAGTGGTTGATAATGCTATAGATGAGGCCATGGCTGGTTTTTGTAAAAATATTGAAGTGGTTTTGAATAAAGACGGTTCGGTTTCAGTGGATGATGATGGACGTGGTATTCCAGTTGATGTGCATGAGAAAACCAAGAAATCAGCTTTAGAAACAGTACTTACTATCCTTCATGCCGGTGGTAAATTTGGTGATGGCGGATACAAAGTCTCAGGTGGATTGCATGGGGTGGGAGTTTCGGTAGTTAATGCTTTGTCTACGAAGCTAATTGCTGAAGTTAAGCGTGATAATAAACTTTATCGCCAGGAATATGTCAACGGGGGCAATCCGGCTTCTGATATTCAAGTTGTTGGCGAATCAGATCATAATGGGACAAAAATCACTTTTTTCCCTGATCCAACAATCTTTGAAAAAATTGAATTTAATGCTAATACAGTTCTCAATAGATTGAGACAACAAGCATACTTAACTAAAGGCATTACGATCAAATTTGTTGATGAAAGAGAAGGTCACGAGGCTAAATATATGTTTTATTTTGAAGGTGGTATCAAATCATATATCCAGCATTTAAATAATAACAAAGTTTACTTGGGGAAAGTTTTTTATTGTGAAAATGAGTCGTCAGATGGATTTATTGAAGTGGCTTTGCAATATACGGAAACGTTTTTGGAAAATGTTTTTACTTACGCGAATAATATTTTTACGCCGGAGGGGGGGATGCATTTGACTGGATTTAGATCGGCTCTAACAAGAGTTTTGAATAGTTATGCCAGGAATAATGGTTTTCTTAAAGAAAAAGATCAGAATTTCAGCGCCGAAGACGTGAGGGAAGGCTTAACAGCGGTTGTTTCCGTGAAATTAGCTAATCCTCAGTTTGAAGGGCAGACAAAATCGAAGTTAGGGAATGCAGAAATTCGCACTGCTGTAGAGTCCATATTTGGCGATGCCTTTGAAACTTTTTTGAATGAAAACCCTAAAGATGCTAATCTGATATTCAGTAAATGTTCATTAGCGCAACGAGCTAGATTAGCGGCTAGAGCGGCCAGAGATACAGTTATTCGAAAGGGAATATTGGAAGGCATGACTCTGCCAGGCAAATTAGCCGACTGTTCTTCCAAAGAACCGGCAGAATCAGAGTTGTTTATAGTGGAGGGCGATAGCGCCGGCGGTTCAGCTAAGCAGGGCAGGAGTAGAGAGATTCAAGCAATCTTACCATTACGTGGTAAAATTCTTAACACGGAGAACATTAGACTGGATAAAATTGTCGAAAATAATGAAATTAAAAATTTGGTGATTGCGCTTGGTACCGGTATTGGTGAAACTTTTGATGTGAGTAGAATTAGATATCATAAAATCGTGATCATGACCGATGCGGATGTGGATGGATCTCATATTAGGACGCTTCTTTTGACTATTTTTTATCGGCATTTTCCTCAAATTATTGAAAAGGGATATTTGTACATAGCACAACCCCCTTTGTACAAATTAAGCAAGGGTAAAAAGACATGGTATGTGTTGAATGAAGAAGAAAGAGAAGAAATTTGTAAAAAAGAGGAAATCGGCACGCAAAACATTCAGCGTTATAAAGGTTTGGGAGAAATGAATGCGGAACAATTGTGGGAAACCACCATGGATCCTGAAACCAGAAGTTTTATCAAAATTACCGTGGAAGATGCGGAATTGGCTGATCAAATATTTACTACTTTGATGGGTTCTGAAGTCGCGCCTAGAAAGAAATTTATCCAGACACACGCAAAGCAGGTGAAGAATTTGGATTTATGACGGACGTAGCTTAGTTGGTAGAGCATCAGATTGTGGCTCTGAGGGTCGTGGGTTCAAATCCCATCGTCCGTCCCATAAGAAAAGTTAAAAGTTGAAAGGGAAAAGTTAAAAGTGTAAAAGTATTGATGCATTAAAACATCTATTTTTAAAATTATTTAAATTTATGCTACAAAATCAAAAAATCGAACCGCGAACTTTACAAGGGTTTGATGATAGGCATGGGGCGGAAATGATTGTGAGAAACCATGTGAAGAATGTTTGGGAAGATATTTTCCAAAACTTTGGATATTCAGCGATTGAAACTCCTTCCCTGGAGTATTCGGAAATTCTAACAGGCAAGTATGGTGAAGAGGAGAAACTGATTTATCATTTTGAAGATCATGGGGGACGTCGAGTGGCTTTGCGTTATGATCAAACCGTGCCTTTTGCCAGATATTTGACTCAACATCGGAATTTAATTGTTTTACCTTTCAAGCGATATGAAATTTCTCGCGTTTGGAGGGCTGATGCCGCCAGGAAAGGTAGACGCCGAGAATTTTATCAGTGTGATATTGATATTGCTGGGACGGATTCCATGATGGCGGATAGCGAAATTTTGCAGGTTTTATATGCTGGATTTATGAAACTTGGTTTTGCTGAACATAAAATATTGTTAAATCACCGCAAATTAGTGAGTGGTTTTATTCAATCGTTAAATATTTCTCAAGAACAGGCAATTGAGGTTTATAGAGCTATTGATAAATTTGATAAAGTCGGTCAAGAAGGTGTGAAAAAAGAACTTTTGGATAGAGGGATCCAAAGCCAATTTATTCCGAAAATTTTGGAATTTATATCTTTGGATGGCGATAATAATCAAGTAATGCTTTCAACTTTGGCGGATTTAGTTAAAGGTAATGAACTAGGCGAGTTAGGGTTGTCAGAACTTAAGGAAATTATTGAGATTTGCGCTTTTGCCGGGATTCCTAGTCAAAATATCCAAATTTCGCCTCGCTTAGTACGAGGACTTGATTACTATACTGGAGCGATTTTTGAGGTGGTGGTTGATGGTTTTCCAGGCTCTTTGGCCGGGGGGGGCAGATATGATGGTTTATGTGGCAGGTTTAGTAATGAGGAAATTCATGCGGTTGGGGTGGCGGTAGGGTTTGAACCTTTGTGTATGTTGATGACGGAAAAGAAAATGGGACCTAAGAATACCGCGCCAGCTGATCTGTTTTTAGTGTTATTTAATAATGAAATGAAGAAGGATGTTTTGCATTTAGCGCAAAATTTTCGAACAAAAGGTTTACGAGTACAGGTGTCTTATGAAGCTTCGAAATTAGGTAAGCAATTTGAAAAAGCCAATAAATTAGGTATTCCTCAAGTGGTAATCTTGGGACCGGATGAGAAGGCTAGGGGAGTGTATGTTGTGAAGAATATGGAAACAGGAGAACAGAAGGAGGAGAAGATTCCTGTGTAATGACTTTTTTTTGGCAAAATTATGTTTGCATACCGCTTACATTGCTGTCTTTACAAAATTTAGCTATATTTTCGTCAAGGAATTTATAGGTTTTGTTAATTCTGGCCTGTGATTGATCATAAATTTCATCTTGTTGTTTCAGATTATCGGCAATTATTTGGTAAATTTTGCCCGTAGTTTTGGAGTCAAGTGTGGGCAGGATTTTGATTAATAACTGTTGTAAATTAGCTTCAATCGAGGATTTTAATATATTTTGAACAAATTGTGGGTCTAGAGGGGACATGGGGGGGCATTAAAAAGTTGAGTGTTTAAGCAAGTTTTATATCTATCTAAGCCTTTTTTTAATCTATCAGCTATCCATTGTTCTTGAGATTTTCTGGCTTCATAATTTGTTTTGCCAGCATCAAGAAAAGTATCACTTTTATATGACAGAATATTTCCTTTGTTTCTTTTAATTCTTTCAATTATGTTTGTAATTGTAGCTTCTCCGTTATTGCCATAAGGATCATCCCGTTCATAATCGCCCTGTTCTGCAAGATACCATTGTCCATTTTGCCAATATATGCCTTTATAATTTGCTGAATCTTTGATAAAATAATTTCTTAGACTTTCCACATCTCCTTCTCCGGTATATCCAAATCCAGTGGCAAGTTCATACACAGCAAATGCAATTGGGTCGTAATCAACTTGCTCATGCTCTCTCCAGGAATTGGAATTATTTAATCCCATCATAGTATCGGCAAAGGCAATCAGTCTTTTTTCAAATTTAATATCATTAGTATTTATATATTCAGATTGTGCATACACAAATCTGATTTTTTCAACATAACTTTGCAGGTAATCTTTAAACTTAAATACATTTACATTATCTTTGTTTTGGGCTTTTGTGCGTGTGAATAGATCAATTAAATTCCAATAATAAAGCAATTCTTCCTCACTTAGTTTGTCTAAATTTCTCATACAAATTTCCGGGATATAAAGTTCATCATTAGAATCTTTAACCAAATCTTTTTTTTGTTGTTCTATATAGGCTTGTAAAAGTTTATTTATAAAATTAATGTCTCTGCTTCTACGAACAGTAAAATCTAAAATATTGTAGGCTTTGCTATCCATTAATATGGTGTATTGTTGTGGTTGATTAGACTTTTTCTGTATTTGTTTTTGGATGATTGAATTTAGCATCATGTCATAGTAAATTCTTGAATTTCGTAAAGCTAAATTACATTGGTTTTCATCTTGAAAATGGAATGTTCCATTTGTTAAAATTTCAAGATATCTAAGCCTATATGGGATTTCCACATCTGTTCCTTGTTCTTCATCTTCTTCCATTTCTTTTAATATTAAAGTTTCACATATTTCTCTTCTTGTTCTATGTTTTGACTTTTTTAGTTCTTCAGGCGAAGGACTCGGTAGGAGTGAGGATTTTGACGTCTCTCCGTCATCACTATTACTTAACACCAAATCACCATAATTTAAAGTATCATCTAAAAATAATTTATGTATCAAATTTCCTCTGCTTTCTTGCCTGAAATCCTCAGAGCGTTTTAAGATTTCCTCTCCTGATTCAAATCCTTCTATTATGACATCGGTTGACATTTCTACTAAGGTTGTAATCGCTAATCCTGTTAAAGCGGCTGGTATTGTAACGACTCCAGCTCCAGAGGCAACAGCTCCCCCTTTTATTAATCTTATTAAACTTTGAAATTTTTTGGTGTCTTTTATTAGCATTATGGCTTCAAAACCGCCTTTTTCCAATTCTACCAAACCTTTATCTAATTTTGTTTCGCCTAAACTTTGATTTGTTGACATAATATCTCTAGCAGTTGATATATCACGCGCACCTTCACCTATATTCATGATTGCGACATACCATCCAAATCCTCTGACAAATTTGACAATTGCAACTTTACCTATACCAGCACCTTTTTTTAGTAGCTCAGGTTTAGTTAATTTAAAAGTATTTTTTAAGCTTTGTGTTTTTTTGCTTATTACACTTATTATTTTTAATCTTCCTGTCTCTTTCACTACTTCACCATTAACTATTTTTGATATTTCTTCAGCTCGAAAGGCATATTTAATACCTTTGAGAGTCAAATGTCCTACAACTGAACTGCTCAAACCCCAAGTAGTCCATCCTAATGTTTTTGCTGTCATAAGAGCATGATCTGGCGTTAAAACTGAACCTATTACCACAAACGGTACTGATGTCCTTCCCAGTTCAAGCACGCCATGACTCAAAGTATTTCCTGTCCCTTCAGATATTGCCCCTTCCGCCATCAGCCCAAGTGATCTCCAAACATTGCAGAAAGTATTACATATTATTTCTCCAGCTGTACCAATAAGAGCAAAACTGCCTTCTTTTAATATTATTCTATAATCTCCATATTTATGAAGCATTGCCCCCACTATAGTAAACCATTCGTATGATAATGGAGTAATATCATGTCTATCTTTTAAAGCATCAATTTCTGAGACCATAGGTCGGGTTTTTTCATGTTCAGATAGATTTTTTTTCAAAGTATCTATGAAGTCATTTCCATATTTGAAAGTATCATCAATACCTTTGAATATATATAATAAACCATCCTTTGATAAAATATCATTTGGTATCTCATCAATTTTTTTACTTTCCTGCCAAGAGCAATATAACATGAATATAACTATTCCTTTCAGACCTGTCCTTAATGTTGTTTTACCTTTTAATTTGTTAAATATGAAATAAGCAAATCCTATTTTTGTCCCTGATCTCAAAGCGTTTTCAATGTCATCAGTCGTTAATTCTTCTTGCATCATGTGGCCTATCAACATTAGAGGATTTAAATTTTTAATATCCCGTAAAGATGGCATTCCTGGTATTTTGCTTATATCACAGAACATCTTGTCTCCATATTTAATAGTAGAGGCAATAGTGTTATCTATAAATGTTTTGGTCTCTGGCTTATTTATTATTTCTAGGTATTTTTCGACTTTTTTGCTTTCAGCAAATGCTGCGATTGTGTCTTGATTTTGTTTTGGTATTATTTCGTCAGCTACAGGTACTTTTGAGCCGGAAACTTTTAAAATAAAATATAATCCACATAAAATAAGCATTAATTTGCCAGGGCCTATGCCTAATTTTTTTGCTATTGCTGTTTTTCCTAGATAATTTATTAACCCATAAGTTAAAAGTCCCAAACCTCCTATTTTTGCACTTTTAGATATCCAATCTGGCAGTTTCCCATCACCCATATCTAAAGCAGTGCCTTCAAAATAACTTTTTATTTGTCCTGGAGTATAACCTGTTGCCTCTAAAATTTTATCAAGTTCTGTATCCAATAATTCGAAAGTTGAATCAGATATGCCAATTTTTGTTAAAGCTCCTTTTAGAACACTTTTAGTTTTTCCCCAGTTTTCTTTAATATCTGGATGTTCAGCTAAGCTTTTTATGTTTGCTTGGGTTTCAGCTGACACGCCTACTTTGCCTGCAACTTGAGTAACTTTTTCTCCAGCTTTTGTTTGCAGTTCAGTTTTTTTATTTTTCATCCAGTTTTTTACTTCAGGCGGTAATTTGTCTTCTTTTGAACTGAATAGTGATAATAAGCCTGAAATTCCATCTTTTTTCCAAGCAGCAGAAATGGCCTCTGAATTATGTATAGCCAAAATAGCGGCAGTACCTGCAGCACTGATCCCGATGCTTCCTAGGATTGTTCGCATTATCTGATTGCTTGTATCTCCTTTTAACTCTGTTATTTTTTTATCAGCCCATCCTGTGATTTCGCCTATTTTTTCTTTCATCTTTTTGAATAATCTGTATCCAATATAGCCTGCAGTAGCTAGCGCCCCTAACGTAAACAACCTATATCCCCAATTCCCATATGTTAATCTATCTTTTAAGCCACTGAAAGCGCTTTTTTTGAAAGTGTGATGACGAATTTCTGCATAAGTTTGCCCTCCAGGAATTGATGAAATTTGTCTCTCTAAATCAAGACGGGTTTTGATTATTTCCACACTGTGTTCTCTTTTTTTTAGCCATAGTTTAAGAATGGGCTGGAGTTTCGTTTGTGTAGTATCCATATCGTATGGTATTTGACTGGCTACAGTTTCAAAAGCTTCAATTAGTTTCAGAATATCTGGTGAAACGTGCAGTTCATTTAAGGCTTTTGCGTGTATCTGTGAAATATATGATGGATCTTTCCATGGTTCTACGGCCGTTTTATCTAAATTATTTAGATAAATTTCATTTAATATCCTGAAATATTGAAAATTTGCTTCATCAATTAAAGCAGTCATTTTTTCTGGTTCTACTTTGTTGTCAAGAATATTTAACAAAATTTGATCTTTTGCTTTAGCCATTTGTAAGGAAGTTGTTGACTTAATTTCAGTTTGTCCGGTTTTACTGTCAACTTCTATCTTTAAACTTCCCAGAGCGTTTACGATATTATCTAAATTTTCTTTGGTTGCGGTTTCTATTTTAGGTCTGCTTAAATCAGAAGTTCTGGCAGTTGGTATTTCGGTCCTAGATTGTTGAGTTGTAGAGGTTACTGTCATGGTGAGATATAATTCTAAGGAATAACTGTTTCATCTTGAACAGAGGTTTGTTGTGAATATTGTACGTTATTGAATTTAGTTTTATTTGGGAAAACAATGGATATTTGATTAATATCTGGATTGTCTGGATGAGTAGCTTTCCAATAAGTGGCGAAACTATCGCTAAAAATTTCTTCTGGTGGTAGAAAAGGCGGAATGGATATTTCGGCATTCGTAGTTAGTTTCTCAATAGTGTCATCCAATGGATTTATAATGGAAGAATCAGTAGCAGGTGTGATACTAGTGGTTGGAGCGGTTTCAGTCTGTGTCTTTGGAGTAGTTGATTCTGTTTTTGTTGCTGGTTTTTCTGTTCGTTTTACTTCTTCTCCATTTACATAAATTTTGATGGGAGTTTCTGGTTCAGTTGATTCTGTTTTAGCTGGTACTGTGATATTCCCTGATATAAAAGAATGATCTTTGTCTACAGGCATTGATAAGATGTCTCCATCCAATATTGCTTCTTCAATTTGTTTGTATCGTCGAAAAATTCTCTTTATATCCGTTGCTTTTCTGCGTACGAACATAGATAGCCATGAATCCGGATCATCAGCTTTTTTACCGCCGAACATTGAACTACACCATTTTAGCAATTTAATAATACCCAATACTGAAGCTATCATTGCTTTATCTATAGGTATTTCGACACCTAATCCGGGAATTTTAACATTCTGAGTTGGCATATCTATTTCATTAGGATCAATGCCGGCCGCAAGGAGATCCTGAGCTTGTTCTAGAGAATAAGACCATGAATTACCCTTATTCCTTTCTTCTTGTTGTTCTGAAAGTCTAGCAGCAGTTTCAGATGATCGTTGTTTTTTGGGATTTGAGGCGATGTTAATTTGTTTGATAATTAATTGATTCTTCATTATATCAATTGTATATGTCCCCTTAGGACTTAATTCAATATTTTGTTGGGCCATTTGATATTGACCTATATATTTGTCTAATAGTGCTAATTGCTTAAGACATCCTTTTATTTTTGTTTGAATTAATGGTGTATCTTTTAAAGCATCAATTATTGTATTTGTGAAAGAAATTTGTTCACCTTTATCGTCGCTTGTTGCTGATAGTGTTTTTCCTTCCAAAATACTAAAAAGCATTTTTCTAAAATCAACTGGATCCATATTTTCTATTGCAGGGATTTCCATTATACTCACTTTATCTATAGCAGCTTTTGTTTCAGGTGATTGAGGAGCAGTAGGTAATCCTGCTGTTGCTTCTTGAGTAGATTTGTCAGGCGTAGTTTTACTAGTTGTAGTTTCTGTACCTGTTATTACTGCAGGTACAGTAGAAGGTTTAGATGTAGGGGCAGCTGTACTAGGTGTCCCTTGCAGGTTGGTTTCGCTATCATATAAAGCATCAACAATATATGGTACTTGTTCAGCATTAGTTAGTGTAGAAAGAAATGACAAATTTTCTTTTGAAGCTTCTTTTGCCACTCTAAGTGCAGAACTAAAATCTGTTATTGGATTTTTAATTTTATTTTTGTTAACAAACCAGGTAAAAACTGAAGTCCCATCTTTATCAACAACATCTTCTTTCAAATGTAATAAAGAAGCATCAACAGTTAAGAATTGATTTCTTAAATTTTCTGATGAAATTAACGTTCCTTTTTCAATGCTGTCTAGAGCGTTAGGTTTGGATTTATATAAAATATAAAGTAATGATATTAAGTTATCTCTTGGATTACCAAATTCTATTTTTTTCTGGAATAGGGAGATGAAGAAACCTTTATCGTTTGTTAATATTTCTGCTATGCTGCTGGCATCTTCTGGAGTTACTGGTATTTGAGCTTGGACTTTAAGTCTAGCAATATTTGATTGAACGTTTGATGTATTAATACCGCTTCTAAATGCCAAAGCTGCTAAATTACCATTAACGGTATTATTGAATTCTTGAGATTCTTTAATGCCTTCTTGAAAAATATTATAATTTTTACAATTTTGTTGTAATTTTGCATATAAGGCTAGAGCTTCTGCTTCTATATTTCCTATTTTTTTTGCTAAGGTTCTTTTATCATCAATGCTTAAATCACCATCGTCATTATATTCGATATTACTTGTCACCCAATTATCTGACGGTGGATTTTGGAAATTATTTATATGATCTGCCGTGAAATTTAGGTTTATTTCTCCCACATCAACATTTTTTGGCATTTTTCTGGTATACGTTGAACCATCAGGCCTTATGAATTGCCTTGGGTCTGTATATCTGCCTTCAAGAACCACCTCTGGCTTTAGTATTTTTCCTAGAATGGTCCTTTTAGCAATTGCTACTAATTCTTGAGTATTAATAGGATTAGGTATCATTTCAGCGGTAAAATTTTTGGTTAAATACCATAACACAAATTGATCTTCAGTAAGCATGCCACTTTGATTTGGAAAATCAGTAGGTCCTTCAAATTTAGGCATATCCTGTAGTTGACGATAATGCTCAAAGAAAAATTGTTTTTGGGCGTTAGTTAATTCTATTGGTGCCTCAGTTGTTGTAGATGGATTTTCTCCTCTGGACGCAAAAACCAAATTTTTATTCACTAAGTTAAATGTGTTCTTTGAATTGATAATCATTAATTGAAAGTAAGAGAGAAATTTAAATTCAAAATTTTAGAATTCAAAATTTCTTAAAATATATTCTTAATATTTTAACACAAAAAAGAAGAACTAAGAACTAAGAGTTAAGAGTTGAGGCGGATTTGTTCTGGTTTTTTACCGAATAATATGTTTTGATAATATTAAGTTTTTTGAAAAAATATGTTTCCCAAATTAATTCTTGCCTCAAAATCGCCTCGTAGGATTGAATTATTAAAAGAAGCTGGCTTTGATTTTGAAGTTGTTCCAAGTAATTATGAAGAAATTTTTGATGAAAAATTATTGCCACATGAGTTGGTAATGAAACATGCTGAGGGAAAGGCTGTTGATGTTTATTCGTCATTCCTGCGAAAGCAGGAATCTTTTTTGCAAGATGAGAGAATTATTCTCGCTATTGACACTATTGGTTTTTGTAACGGGAAAGTGTTGGAAAAGCCCAAAGACAGGGAGCATGCTAAAGAAATGATTTCTATGCTGAGTGGAACAACACATGAAGTATATTCAGGTTTATGTTTGATAAATTTAAAGTTGAATAAAAAAAATGTTCAACACGAGAAAACCGTTATAACTTTTGAAAAAATGACAGAAGAGGAAATTGAGTGGTATCTTGATCAAAATGAATGGCAGGATAAGGCGGCGGCTTATGCTGTGCAAGGGAAAGGGGCGTTATTTGTAAAAAAAATTAGTGGAGATTTTTTTAATGTTGTTGGTTTGCCAATTTGCAGGTTGTATCAGATGATAAAGGGGGAGGGCAAAAGGTGATAAGTGGTGAGTTTTGCGACGTGCGATGTGCGTTGTACGAAGTACGAAACACGCAAAACGAATTAAGCTGCTTGAAATTTTGTTTTATAAATATCAATAGACGAATTTGTTGATTTATATCATAGCTTTTTGTGCTTTTGAAAAAAGTTTGTTAAATTGAGAATACTTTATTTTTTAAAATTAAAATTTATGGGTAGACGAAATATTTTTTCGTTAATAATTGGAGCTACTATCGGCACCGTAACGGCAATGTTATTTGCTCCCGTCAGAGGTAGAGAATTAAGAAAGAAGGTTAAGGATGAAATTAAAAAAGGCGGTGCTGGAGTTAATTCTATTGGACAGGAGTGTAAAAAAATGTGGGACGAAATGAAAGATACTTTTAAGGAAATCACTCAGACTGATGAAGTGCAAGAAGTTATTAAAAAAGGGAAAAAAGTTTTACATGAAGTCAAGGAAAAAGGGGATGAAGCTTTAGATAAAATTACTAATGATGTATCTAGTGAATTCCAAGAAGCTAAGGAAAAAGCTACTCAAGTTATCAAAAAAAAATCTAAGCAGTTAAGATCAAAAGCCAAGAAAGTTATGAATGGCACGACAGGGAAAAAATGAAATCATAATACCTGTTTTTTGACAAGTGCTTATTGGGTAGGTTTTTCTGAATATATAAAAAAATAATAATAATTTGCAGTCATTTGATTTTTGTTTTTTAGCGAAAGCTATTGTTAATTTTAGTGGGATCAGATATAATAAAATATTATTTTGATTAGAAAAATATTTTGAGACTATGTAGGGATAATTTAAGGTCTCGGAGAAAAAGAATAAAAATGATTTGACATTTTAAGATTGAGAATATAGACTTTAATCCGCGTCTTTTTTAACAAAAAGTTATTTTTTTTGGACTGATCTTTAACATCTCGGATGTAATAGAGAATCTATTCTTTGATTTCAAATGGATCCTCTTGCATTTAATTGCAAGAGACAAAAACTTATTATGAAGAGTTTGATCCTGGCTCAGGATTAACGCTGGCGGTGTGTCTAATACATGCAAGTCGAGCGACCCGCAAGGGGAGCGGCGGACGGGTGCGTAACACGTTGGAACGCGCCTCATACTCAGGGATAGCTCCGCGAAAGCGGAATTAATACCGGATGGTCCCGCAAGGGTAAAGCTACGGCGGTATGAGAGCGGCCTGCGGCCTATCAGCTAGTTGGTGAGGTAATGGCTCACCAAGGCTATGACGGGTAGCTGGTCTGAGAGGATGATCAGCCACAATGGGACTGAGACAAGGCCCATACTCCTACGGGAGGCAGCAGTAGGGAATCTTTCGCAATGGGCGCAAGCCTGACGAAGCAACACCGCGTGATCGATGAAGTTCTTTTGAATGTAAAGATCTTTTCTGGGGGAAGAATTATGACGGTACCCTAGGAATAAGCACCGGCTAACTCCGTGCCAGCAGCCGCGGTAATACGGGGGGTGCAAGCGTTATCCGAAATCATTGGGCGTAAAGCGTCTGTAGGTGGTTAATTAAGTCGAGTGTTAAATCTTCTGGCTCAACCAGAAAACAATGCCCGAAACTGATTTTCTTGAGTCCTTGAGAGGTATGCGGAATTCTGCATGTAGGGATAAAATCCGTAGATATGCAGAGGAACACCAAAAGCGAAGGCAGCATACTGGCAAGGTACTGACACTTAGAGACGAAAGCGTGGGGAGCAAACGGGATTAGATACCCCGGTAGTCCACGCTGTAAACTATGGGTGCTAGGTGTTTGAAGGGACTCGGTTCCCTTTGAGTGCCGACGCTAACGCATTAAGCACCCCGCCTGAGGAGTACGGCCGCAAGGCTAAAACTCAAAGGAATAGACGGGGGCCCACACAAGCGGTGGAGCATGTGGTTCAATTCGACAGTAAACGCGGAACCTTACCCAGGCTTGACATCCCAAGAACCCTGCAGAAATGTAGGGGTGCCGCAAGGAACTTGGTGACAGGTGCTGCATGGTTGTCGTCAGCTCGTGCCTTGAGGTGTTCGGTTAAGTCCGTAAACGAGCGCAACCCCTGTTGTATGTTGTATTTTTCATACAAGACTGCCTAGTTTAACTAGGAGGAAGGTAGGGATGACGTCAAATCAGCATGGCCCTTATGCTTGGGGCGACACACGTGCTACAATGGCCAGTACAGAGGGTAGCAATATGGTAACATGGAGCCAATCCCTAAAACTGGTCAAAGTTCGGATTGAGGGCTGCAACTCGCCCTCATGAAGCTGGAATCGCTAGTAACCGTAAGTCAGCCATATTACGGTGAATCCGTTCCTGGGCCTTGTACTCACCGCCCGTCAAGTCATGAAAGGTGGAAGCACCCGAAGCCCCCGCAATTTGCGGGGTCCACGGTGAAATCACTGATTGGGACTAAGTCGTAACAAGGTATCTGTAGGAGAACCTGCGGATGGAACATTCCCTTATAGGGGAATATTTGCTGCGAGTTCTTATAGCTCATTTCTGGTTGTTGGTTCGTGGATGAACTTTGAGGTGGTAGACTAGCTATATGCTAGAAATACTGCTCTCAATAGTGAGTTTTCGAGTCAATAACTAGAAATGAGCTATAAGACACATCGTCAGCTACCGAGTAAGAATATGCAAATGTTCTTAGTAACAAAATTTTTCAGGAATACGATTCTCTATTACATTCGGGGTGTTAAGGAAATTTTAATCTGTGTTAGTTTAATATATATCTTCTAAATAGCACATTTCACAGTAAACTAGCTCTTCCCTTTCAGGTGAGTATGTAGAAAAAATTTCCTTTTCGCATTTTATACATTTCCTTCTCCAAAGTTTCCTTGGATTTCGAAGTGATATTCGATCCAAATATCTTTGATCTGGATGTTTTCTTGGAATTGGCAAATTCATTTTTCTGTAAAAATCTAGTTCAGATTTTATAATTTTAAATGGATGATTCGTAGAAATATGTGAATCGCATATTTCTACAGGTAAAATCGCCCAATTTAAAATATCATCTGGGATCTCATTTATTGTTTCTGGCAATAAATTTGCAGGGATTGTTTTTTCAACGTGAGGAAATTCTGGTTCATAATCAGACCATGTAAAAACATGATTAATCGCGTTTTTATGATTTAAAGGATAATATTCTGGTGCTCTTGATTGATTATATGCAAACGGAGAAAAATTAATTGGGAAAAACTCACCCCATTGCGCTAAAGCTTCGTGGGGTACAGCCCCATTTTGTCTATCCTCCGAAGCTTTAGCGTAGGAGGACATGTGTTCAATGATTTTTGGAACTAATATGTTGTATTCTTCTTTTGAATATTGTTTATTCAAAATGCAATATTGTTTTTGATTTAAACCTGCACAGCCAAAACAATTATTACAGTTTTGCGTACAATCACAGTAAATTGAATTTCTATTATCATATGTGAAATGGCAAAATAGACAGTTATATCCATTGCTTATTGCATGACATTCACACATTAATTCAGCCCATCCAACATGATAAACATCCATACAATCTTTTGTGTCTATTGCATCTATACAATATTTGCAGTCTTCCATGTTTATACAATCAAAGCAGGAATTGCAGTTTTTGGTATAAAATAGTAAATCGCCAGAAGAATCAATTGCTTGAATTGAATATGTGGCTTGATGAATTGCGATGGTTTTTTTTGACTTAATATATTCAAGCTTAAATTTTTCTATTTCAGAATATCTGAATTGCAAAATTTTATTTATTTCTATTTCATAATCTTTTTTTGAATATTGTTTGTTTCGAATACAGTATTCTTTATTTCTTAAATTCCAGCACATGAAACAATTTTTACAATTTATACAATCATAACAAAACCAAACATTTTGGCATCGTTTTATGAATTCACAGTAAAATGTCATGTAGCTTCCCCAAGCATAATAAGTTTCATAACAAAGTTCTGATCCTTCGTTTAAATAAGAAGAATCAACACAATCTTTGCAATTTTTAATAACCCAATCAGAATAAAATATATTTTCTGAGTCAAAGGTGACTGATGACATATAACAATTTTTGTTTTTACCAGAATGATTTGTGAATATTGAATTTTCACTGTGTTTGTTGACTAATGCAACTCTCGGTACTTGTAATTGTAACTCTCTAAATTGATCAAAAAATGACCTGCTGAAGTCAAAATCTCTACCATATTTCATTGCGTCCCATTTGTCAGACCACCAAATTTCCTGTTCATATATTTTGAAAGGAGAATCTGGTGGATACATTGAAATTATATTTTTTCCTGTAAAATCACTTTTTCTTTTATACATAAAACGTTCATTTCTATAAGCAAGTCTTCTTTGTTGTCTGCAATTAAAGCAAAGATTTGGTGGTGGAATTAAATATTTTTTCCCATTAAAAACGGGAGATAGTTTTTCATAAAATTTTAAATCTTCTGATGTTATTTCAAAATTTTGACAACATTGTTTACAAATTTTTTGCATAAATTTTTAATTATTTAATTGGATCAAATTATAATTTTTTTTAAAAAACTGTCTAGATTCTTGCGAATAGTAGTTTTTATATGTTAATTTATATTGCTTCTATATTCATTTTTTGGTATATTTAAAGTGTTGATAATTTAAGTCAACTCATTTTATATTATGAATCAAAAATTTCTAGAAAAACTTGGCATGACAAAAAAAGAAGTAGTTTTATATTTAAAATTGTTGGAATTTGGTGAAGCAAGGGTGAATAATCTTGCAAAAGCAATCGATGAGAATAGAACTTCAACTTATAGTTTACTTAATTCAATGTTGAAAAAAGGATTTGTTAATTTTTATGAAAAAAGAAATATAAAAATATTTTCAGCAACAAATCCACAAATTTTAATTGGTCATTTTGTTGATGATGGAAAAATTCTTAAAAGTTTTTTACCAGAACTTCTCGCTATCACAAATAAGTATGCGCAAAAACCAAAAATTACTTTTTATGAAGGGGTTGAAGGTATTAAACAAATAGGGGAGATGCTTTTGGAAATTCCAGGATCAACAAGATATAGTTTTATGGGGTTTGATAAAAATACAATTCATCCTGAAGTTAATAAATATTATGAAGAAGACTTTTTAAATCGTCGTATCGCAAGAGGCATTAAATATATTGGTATTGTTACAGGATCTTTGCCAATGGCGACACAGTATTCTCATGATGATAAATCACATTTGCGTGAACTGAAATATATTGATGCTAAAATTTTTCCAATTCAGATTCATATAGATATTTTTGAAAAAAATAAAGTGGCTATTTATTCATATCACAAAGATGATTTGGTTGGAGTTGTTATTGAGCATGAACATTTTTATATAACTATGAAAACCGTTTTTAAATTAGCCTGGGCAGGGGTTGATTCTTTTAGAAAGTAAATTTAAAATTATTTTGTGTAAAATTTTCAAACAATAATTTTTTTTTATGACACAATGTATTGCGTGTAGTATGCCGATGGTAAACAAAGAGGATTTTGGCTGTGGAAACGAAAAAGCTTTAACTTGTATTCATTGCACAAAGGCGGATGGTACTGTGAAAAGCTGTGAAGAGATTTTTGAAGGAGGGGTACGGTTTTTTATGAGTGCAACATCTGCATCAAGATTGGAAGCCGAAAAATTAACTCGCAAAAACATGAAAAGTTTATCCCATTGGCAAGATAAAAAATGTTCATGTTTGGATGGGGAAGTGGCAACAGATAAAGAGTTTGGAGAGGCTATGGGGAGGTTATAGACATATATGTTTTGATTTTTGCTTTATTTTTATAAAAATATTATAATTTATTTAGATTTATTTTTAGTTTCATGCAAACAAAATTATTAAATTATAGAATAATAGTTAGTCCAGATATTGAGACTGGTTCAGGTAAAAGGGGGTATACAGCTTTTTGCCCTACTTTGGGTGTGGTTGATGATTTAGAGCAATCCTAAAACAAATCGATCTTTCTGTTGAAGAATTTTTGAAGATTTATTGAAAATTTTCAGTTTTTTATGTATGTAACATTGAAGAGGTTAAAAATATATTCTTTGGTTAATGATTTCTATCGGATTTGACATCATGTCAATGAGTTGTAATACTGTAAATAGTTTTTGATATTTATAGTATGAGTATATCGAATGCTCAATCAGAAGGATTAGAAACAAAAGTAAGAATAACAACTTTTATTGAGGATAATTCATATTATTTTTCATGGCTTAATACTGATAGAACAGGTGTAAGAAGAAAAGTTTTGATGACAATAGCAGCAGCAAGTGATCAAGGTTGTATAACATTGAATGCATTATCACAACGATCAGATATATCTTTACGAGATATTCATTTAGCAGTTGATGATATTAGAGATTCCCTTCGAAAAACATTTGATGGTGATGGTAGAACATGGGACATGCCTTTTTTAAGTTTAGATAAGTCAGGAAATACAGTTATGTTAAAATTAAGTGCTTGTATGGAAAAACCAGCAATACTTGGAGAAGGAATTGACATAGATACAGCTACAGCAGAATTATCTACTTTTCTTCCATGTATAAGTCATTGTGTAAAAGGAATGCCATTATCTGAACAGACGTTTCGAATTTTAAATGAGAGGGGTGATATTTACATTTTATTAGATAATTTCCATCAACAATTATTTTCTACAGCGCAACCATTAATAAGTAATTTAAGAGAAAGAACGTTAGCGGAAAGAGCGTTGCAAATATTACTTTTTTGTCATCAACATAATCCGAAATTGATAATATCTTGTTCGCAAATGAGACAATTATTGGGAAATATTTCAAAATTAAGTTTTATGACTGCTCTTAAGAATAGACTTAGTAAAAAAACGCAAATTGAAATAAGCCGTCCTGATCATCAAAGAGGATTATGTTTAGTGGTATTAAGTGTACCACTTGATCGATATCAGGGAATAAGTCATGTTATTATTAATCTTCAAATTGTTCAAGAAGTAGATTCTTATAAAGTGTCGCCTTTGCCTGCTATTAAAATGCCATTACCAGCTTTACCTGAATTAAGGTTAATACATAATGAATGTGTAATAAGTCCATTATTGTCTCCAAAAGGTGATCATGGTTTGCGTCTTGTAAGAGAAGTTGAAGAACTAAAAATGGGAAATTCAGGTCAAATATTTGGTAATACTGTGGAAGCAAAAGATAGTGTGGCTGAACCAGTCGTAATAAGAAAAATGAGAGGACAAAGAGGACAAAGAGGTTTAGCTCAATCTTCGCTTCCAGCAATAACAAGTGACGCTATTCCTGATGTTCAAACTGAAGAAACAAAAGTAGTTGAACCAAAAGTAGTTGAATCAGCAGGTGGGTCAGATTTAATAGATGAAATATTTGATAATGGGAACGAAGTGATTGATTTTAGTAAAGATTGTGTGCCTGAAATAGTTGTGAATGAAGTTGAATTGCCAGATGATATTGGACCATCAGATGATGATCTTCGGATATTAGAACAAGAATTAATAGATGAAAAATATAAAAAAAGAAGAGAGCGAACACAAAAAAGACGCAATAAATCAACACCGACTTCTTCTCCTATAGCAGATGATGCGGTGGATGAATGGTTTACTGATGAAGGGCAAACACGAATTATATTGTCTGCACAGGCTGGTGATGAGCAGGCTAAATGGTTATTAATTCGAGGGGTAGATAAATATGTATGGAAAATAGCTTGTCGTATATCTTGTGGTAATCGTCAAATAGTAGCTGATTTACATCAGGAAGGATTATTGGGTGTATTAAAAGCTTTGGAAAAATTTGATTTAAATAGAGGGTTTAAGTTTTCTACTTATGCAACATGGTGGATTAGGCAAGTTATGTTGAGAGCTTTGCAAGAAAGATATTATTCTGGTGCGGTAAGAAGGCCTTGTTATGTAGAAGAATTGGATTATCAAATACGTCAAATAGAAAGACGTTTGATTGCTCAAGGTATTGATTCGCCTACTGATTTAGATATTGCAGAAGCCTCGGATGGAATTTTTACTGAACAGCGTGTACGACAAATAAAGGGTAGTAAGTCGTTATCTGTATCTCTTGATGCATCAGCTCACAAAGAGACTTCTCGAGGTCCAAATGAGAGGCAATTACATGAAGAAATACCAGGAGATGACGGAAGAAAGGTGGCAGATACTATACAGTTAAGAAGAGCATTGATGGAAGCAATAATGTTATTACCTAAGAGACAAAAGGAAGTTATAATAGCACTTTATGGTATGGGCAATGAACGATATGGGGAAGGTCAAACTTTAGAAAAGATTGGTGAGGGATTGGGGATTACAAGAGAGGCAGTTAGACAAAGAAAAGGAAAAGCCTTGAAACGACTGAGGAAAAAATGCGCACTATTAAAAGAATATTTGTAGCATGTGGGATTATTCAATTTGAAACTTTAAAATCTAAAGTCTATGCTGTAATTGTTTTATTTTTAAAAACATAAATTTATGTCTACAGATTCTACTTTTGATAAATTTAATTGTTGGGCAAGGAATTCTGTGAGTTTGAAATTGTTCACAATTGGGATTTTAATTTTAATACTTTTGATTCCGCAGGGGATTATTGGGAGTTTGATAAATGAAAGAGAGAATAGAAGTTTTGAAGTAAAATCCGACATAAGTTCTAAATGGGGTGAGAGACAAGTTGTTGGAGGGCCAGTTTTGACTTTGCCTTTTTATAAATATTTGATTGATGATAAAGGTGTTGTAAAAAAAGAAACTTCTTATGCGCATTTTTTACCTGAAAATTTAAATATAAATGGAGATCTAAATACTGAAACAAGAAGCAGGGGAATTTATGATACAGTTGTTTATAAGACAATTTTGAATTTAAAGGGTGATTTTGCTTATCCAGATATTGCCTCGCTAGGATTAAATGAAAATGATGTTTTGTGGGATAAGGCGTATTTGTCTTTTGGAGTGAATGATATGAAAGGTTTGAATAAGGAACCAACATTAAATTTTGATACAGAAACGAATCTTCATTTAAGTTCATCACAAGCAGGGCAAAGTATTTTTAGTTCAGAATTGGTCTATTCATTACCAATAAATATTAAAGAAACACAAAATAATTTTTATTCATTTTCTTTGAATTTAGATCTTAATGGAAGTGAGGAAATATATTTTATGCCTTTGGGAAGAGAAACTAACGTGTCTTTACAATCTTCATGGATCAATCCTAGTTTTGATGGATCATTTTTGCCTGATGAAAGGAATATTACAAAAGATGGATTTGATGCGAAATGGAAAGTTTTGGCTATAAATAGAAATTATCCACAAGCATGGATAAATAATGCTTATAATTTTGACTCTAATTTGCTAGAACCTCAAGAGTCAGATTTCCGATATAATGATGGTCCAACAACTGCTATTTTGGACTCTCAAGTGTATGAATTTGGAGTGAAATTTCTGTTGCCAGTGGATATTTATCAGAAAAACGTTCGTTCTGTGAAATATGCAGGGATGGCAATTGCACTTACATTTTTAGCGTTTTTCTTTGCTGAAATATTTAATAAAAAAAGATTTCATCCAATACAATATCTTTTGGTTGGGTTTGCAGTAAGTATTTTTTATTTACTTTTACTTTCAATTTCAGAACATCTTGAGTTCGGATATGCATATTTGATTTCAACGGTTTCAACAGTGTTTTTGGTCACATTGTATGCAAAAGCTGTATTTCAAAATAATAAAGAAAGTTTAGTTTTAGGCGTAATTTTAACTTTGATATATGGATTTTTCTATACACTTCTTCAGTTACAAGATTATTCACTTCTAATCGGCTCAATCGGAATTTTCTTGATATTGGCGTTGTGTATGTTTATGAGCAGGAAGATTGATTGGTATGGGGTGAAGATGAAGTAAAAATAGAATATTAGTGAATAATTTTAATGTTCAGGTTGCATTATCTATTTATCAGTATTTCTGTTAAATTGTAATATTATTTTGGAATATGGTAAACGAATTTTTACTCGTATTTTGATTGACAGGTTAGCGTGATAATGCTACACTATTAAATAATCTAAATTTATAAATATGGCTCATTTAGTTGCTGAAATGTTGGACGTAAATCCTGGAATCACAAGAATATTCCCAGATATTAATAGAATGGTTCCTGCTGAGATAGTGCGGTTGGGTTATGCTCCTGAATTTGAATGGAAAAAAACACAAGTGCTACCTCAAAATATTGCCGAGGTAAGAATAGCAATTAAATCAGTTGCAGAAAAAATGATTCGAGAGGGGAAATTGATACCTTTTGATATTGATTTATTTTCTTGTAAACTTGGATGGTTAAGTGGTGTAATTACAGAACATGTTACGACTTCAGAAGAATTAAAACAGTTAGCAACTGATGCTGGGTTTAAGATAAGTAAGTTTAATTTTGCCCAATCAACAGATAATGTCTGCTTTAGCTTATTAGATTATTGTCGTAGGGAAAGAAATTTAGATTTATTTAATGCTTTTTTAATAGGAGTTTTTAACAAACATCCAGCTTTTGTAACATTGCTTTGAAATAAATAAGGATAAGGAATGATAAAAATTAATTTATAAAATTACCCTACACTTGGTCCCGTTTTTACTGTCCTCGATTTCATAACCTTGGTTTTTGATAATGTTTCGAAGTTCATCTGACTTGGCCCAGTTTTTTTCTTGGCGATAATTTTCCCGTTCTTTAATTAAGTCCAAAATTTCGGCAGGAATTTTGACTCCTTTAGTTTGGAATACAGCCAAGACAGTATCAATTTTGGCAATAAAAGATTTAATTTCATTTATATCATTTTGATTTAACGTTTTTTCGTCAATCATTTTGTTGACCTGCTTAATGAAATCAAAAATTGATCCCAAAGCTCCAGAGGTATCAAAATCATTGTCCATATGTTTTTCGAATGAGTCTTGGGCTGTTTGGATGAGTTTTGTAACTTGCGAGTTTAAGATTCCTGCTTCTTCCTTCGCTAAAGCTTCGGAGGACAAGTTCGCAGGAATGACAGATGAAGGAGCAGAAATCACAGAATTCAGTCTGAAAATAAATTCATGAAGTCTTTGGAGGGCATTTTTGGCTTGGTTCAAAACTTCATCTGAGAAATCGATGGGGTTTCGATAATGATTGGAGATTAATAAAAATCTGACAACTAGTGGATCATATTTGGCAAAAATTTCTTTTAATGTGAAAAAATTTTTTAAGGATTTGCTCATTTTTTCATTATTTACTTTCACAAAACCATTGTGCAGCCAGTATTTAACAAAGAGTTTATTGGAAAAACTTTCACTTTGGGCAATTTCGCACTCATGATGAGGAAAAATGAGATCAAGACCTCCACCATGAATATCAATGGTATCGCCAAAAATATCGAAATTCATGGCGCTGCATTCAATATGCCAGCCTGGACGACCATCTCCCCATGGACTTTTCCATTTTGGCTCATTTGGTTTTGATTTTTTCCATAATACAAAATCTTGAGGATTGTGTTTATTTGTATCAATTTCAATTCTTGCTCCAGAATTTAATTCCTCTAATTTTTGTTTGGAGAGTTTTCCATACGCTTTAATTTTTTTAACATCAAAATAAATGCCATCATCAAGTTCGTAAGCAATATTTTTTTTTATTAAATCCTCAACCATTTTGATCATTGTGGCTATGTGTTCTGTAGCTTTTGGCTTGTGGTTAGGCGGAAGAATATTCAACTGCTCATAATCTTTTTCATATTCAGGAATGATTTTATTTGCAAGTTCTGGGACTGTTATTTCTTCTTCATTTGCACGATTGATCATTTTGTCATCAATGTCGGTATAATTTGAAACAAAAGTAACATCATAACCTTTATAAATTAAATATCTGCGGATTAAATCAAAACTTGCCGCTGATCGGCCATGTCCGAGATGAGCATAATCATAAACAGTTGGTCCACAACAGTACATTTTGACTTTATTCTTTTCTGTTGGTTCAAAAGTTTCTAATTTTGCCGTGAGGGTGTTGTAGAGTTTGAGAGGCATTAGGGGGAAAATTTTAAATTGAGGAGAAAAAGGGTGAAGGTGTGAAGGATGTAGTCAGTAGTCGGTAGTCAGTTCGAACTGACCACTGACTACTGACTACCGACTACCGACTACCGACTACCGACTACTACAAATATTTCCTTACATCCACAATTCTCCCTTCAATTCCTGCAGCCGCGGCCATGATTGGACTCATTAAGAAAGTTCGTCCTTTCGGTCCTTGGCGACCTTCAAAATTTCTATTACTTGTGGAAGCACAATATTGGCCTGGCTCAAGCATATCACCATTCATGGCTAGACACATACTGCATCCAGGGCGTCTCCATTCAAAACCAGCTTGAATAAAAATTTTATCCAATCCCTCGGCAATTGCTTGTTTTTCAACTTGTCTTGATCCGGGAACAACTAAAGCTCGTACATGATCAGCTTTTTTATGGCCTTTAACAATTTGACTTGCAGATCGTAAATCCTCAATCCTTCCGTTTGTACAAGATCCAATGAAAACAACATCAATTTTTTGTCCTTCCATTTTTTGTCCTTCTTTAAGTCCCATATATTCTAATGCTTTTTTTGTAGCTAGTTTTTCGTTTTCTGTTTCAAAATTTTTTAAATACGGGATATTTCCGGAGATTTTGATGCCCATGCTAGGGTTTGTTCCCCAGGTGACCATTGGTTCAAGATCACTGATATCAATTTCAATGGTTTTATCAAATTTAGCATTTTTGTCAGATTTCAAGGTTTTCCAATATTTTAAAGATTTTTCCCATTCAAGCGCTTTTGGAGCAAATTCTTTATTTTTTAAATATTCAAAAGTTGTTTCATCAGTGGCTATCATTCCTGCTCTGGCACCAGCTTCAATCGTCATGTTGCACAAAGTCATTCTGCCTTCCATTGATAAATTTTTAATTGCTGATCCTGTATATTCAATGACATATCCTGTTCCACCATCAAAACCTATTTCTCTAATTATTGCCAAAATAATATCTTTTGCAGTTATTCCTTTTTGAATTTCTCCATTAACTTTGATTAACATTGTTTTTGGCTTAAACTGAAGAAGACACTGTGTCGCAAGCACATGCTCGACTTCGCTCGTACCTATTCCAAATGCAAGCGCTCCAAAGGCTCCATGCGTTGAAGTATGGCTATCCCCACAAACAATTGTCATCCCAGGCTGAGTTAAACCTAATTCAGGAGCGATAACATGAACAACGCCCTGTTTTTCGGTATTCCAGTCATAGCAGGTAATTCCAAATTCTTGGCAATTTTCAACCAAAGTATTTAATTGTTTTGTGGCAATGGAGTCAGCGCCTTTTTTGCCATAAAGCTCGGGGAGTGTTGGGCTTGAATGATCAAATGTTGCTGTGTTTTTTTCTGGTTTTCTGACTTGAAGATTTTTTTTACGAAGATTGGTAAATGCTTGAGGGGAGGTGACTTCATGAAGCATTTGCCTATCAATATAGATTATGGCTGGTCCATCTTTCTCCTGGTGTACGACATGAGCATTCCAGATTTTATCGAAGAGAGTTTGAGACATATAGGAATTTTGAATTAGTCCATACAGAAAAATATAACCTTTAAATATAAAGTTTTGCAATTCTTATTTTTTCAAATTTAAAGCTCGATTTAAGGCGTTTATGTAAGCTAAAGTACTGGCAACAATTATATCAGTTGAAGCCCCACGTCCTGTTATTGTTTTTCCTTTATAAAGAATTTTGGCAGTAACTTCTGCCTGGGCATCTATTCCTGCTGTTACAGCTAACATTGAAAATTCAGTTAGTTTCGGATGTACGCCCATGATATTTTCAATGCCTTGATAAATGGCATCAACTGGACCTGTACCTGTTGCCGCAGTCATTTTGATTTCGCCAGTTTTTAAATTTTTTAATTGTACTGAGGCTGTAGGGATACTGATGTTACCGCTTGAAATTTGCACTTGGCTTAATGTCCATGTTTCTTGTGATTTTCCAGATTCTGTTTGAGCTATAACTTCTAAATCTTCATCAAAAATTTCTTTTTTCTTATCTGCTAAATTTTTAAATTCAATAAATGCTTTATTTATTTGTTCTTTGCTTAAGTCATGCCCAAGTTCTTTTAATTTTTTTGAAAAAGCATGCCTTCCTGAATGTTTGCCTAGTACTAATTTGCTTTCTTCTTTAATTCCAAGATCAGAAGCTTTCATAATTTCATAAGTTGATCTTTCTTTAAGTATTCCATCTTGGTGTATACCCGCTTCATGAGCAAAAGCATTTGCACCAACAATAGCTTTATTTGGCTGGACTCCTATTCCAGTTATCTGAGTCAAAAGTTTACTTGTTTTATAAATTTCTTTTGTTTTGATCTGAGTTTTTACTCCAAAATATTTTGGTCTTGTTTTGACAGCCATAACAACTTCCTCAAGTGCAGCATTGCCAGCTCTTTCGCCAATACCATTTATTGTACATTCAACCTGTCTTGCGCCGTTTAGGACTCCACTTAATGAATTTGCAACTGCTAATCCCAAGTCATTATGGCAATGAGTTGAAATAATTACCTTATCAATATTTTTTACATTTTTTTTGATATTTTGAATGACCTTACCAAATTCATAAGGAAGAGAATATCCAACAGTATCAGGGATATTAAGGACATCAGCTCCGGCTTCAATTGCAACAGTCAGAGCTTCGTAAAGAAATCCAAGGTCAGACCTAAGCGCATCCTCTGGGGAAAAATCAACTCTAGGACAAAGACTTTTTGCATAAGTCACCATTTCTTTAATTGTTTTTAGAGCTTCATTACGAGTGATTTTTAATTTATGTTGTAAATGTATATCACTTGTTGCAAGAAATGTATGAATTCTGGGTTTTTTAGCGTTTTTCAAAGCTTCCCAGGCTGTTTGAATATCTTTTTCCAGGCATCTAGCTAATCCGCAAATTTCAGGTTTTGTTAGTTGTTCAGCAATGGCTTTGACAGCCTGAAAATCATCTTCAGAGGCCATAGGAAATCCGGCTTCAATAACATCAACATTTAGTTTTTCTAGTTGTCGGGCTAATCTCATTTTTTCTGACACGTTCATGGAAAATCCCGGAGATTGTTCTCCGTCACGCAGAGTGGTGTCGAATATGCGAAGGTAAGGCATAGTTGATAAGTTGTTAATTGTTATTGTTAAATTGTGAGATTTATAAAAATACAGAAGTAGCGCCTTTGATTCTGGCCTGGCAACCTAAGCGGTTGATTTTGCCGTCAAGCCCCATATTTTTTTCTGCTGGAGTGGCTGGTTCTAAATTTTCAGGATTTTTTTCAATCATACACATACAAGTGGTGCAAATTCCCATCCCTCCGCAGGCTGAAATCATTGGAATACTATTTGCTTGTGCTACTTGCAGAATTGTTTTACCTGTTTCTGCTTCAACAGTTTTATTTTCATTTCCATAAGTAAATTGAATTTTTGGCATAAAGGATAGAATGTGGAAAAAGATTTTATAATGCTTGTGCGCTGGCTGAAGTTAATTGCATTAGGACTTTGAAAATTATAATAAACAGTAGAATTTTATTATCTAAAATATAAACTTGCAAGACACAAATTCCTTTTGTTGTTTTAGAAATTTTGTTTATACTTGAATTGTATTAATACTTTTAACTTTTTTCTTTATACTTTTTGCTATTCTATGCAACAATATTTAAGTTTAGTTCGGGAAATTTTGCGGAATGGTGAGGAAAGAAAAGATAGAACAGGTACTGGGACGATTTCAATTTTTGGCGCTCAGAGGAAATATGATTTATGTGAAGGTTTCCCATTAGTCACAACAAAAAAAGTTAATTTGCAAAATATTATTGCAGAACTTCTTTGGTTTTTAAGTGGTTCAACTAATATCAATGAAAAATTAGAGAGATTAAATGGGAAAAGTTTGCATGAAATTACCAAAATTTGGGATGATTGGGCAGATAAACAAGGCGAGTTAGGTCCTGTGTATGGATATCAGTGGAGGAAATGGAAAACTTATGATGGTAAATTTATAGATCAGATTCAAAATGCAATTGATATGATTAGGCATAATCCAAGCTCGCGTAGAATTCTGGTCAATGCTTGGAATGTTGCTGATATTGATAAAATGGCTCTTCCTCCCTGTCATATGTTTTTTCAGTTTTATGTGATTAACGGAAGGCTTGATTGTCAGTTGTATCAAAGAAGTGCTGATGTTGCTTTGGGCGTGCCTTATAATATTGCCAGTTATGCTGTATTAATGCATATGATTGCTGAAGAATGTAATTTGGAAGCGGGAATTTTTACACATACAACTGGAGATACTCATATATATTTGAATCATATAGAAGGTTTGAAATTGCAGTTAACTCGAAAACCGCATGTTTTGCCAAAAATAAAAATTGCTAAAAAAGCATTTTGGGATTTGAAATTAGATGATTTTACATTAGAAAATTATGAATATGATCCGTTTATTAAGTTTGAGATAGCGGTGTGAGAGGGGAGGGAAGGTGTGAAAGTGTGAAGGAGGAGGAAAGAGGATGTAGCCAGAAGTGAGTAATCAGAAATCAGTTCAAACCGATTACTCACTACCGACTACCGATTACTTTCTCAGTTCTCAGTTCTTAGTTCTAATTATGGTTAATTTCAGCATCATTGTCGCAGTTGATTCTAAGATGGGGATTGGGCAAAATGGAATGATTCCATGGCATCTTAAGGGTGATATGAAGTATTTTCAGGAGGTGACGAGTGGAAAGTGGCAAGATTCCTGCCTTCGCAGGAATGACAAGGCGGACGGGAATGATAAAAATGTCGTAATTATGGGGCGAAAGACTTGGGAGTCTATTCCTGAAAAACATAGACCTTTGAAAAATAGAGTTAACGTTGTTTTGAGTAGAAATATTGATTATAAAGTTCCTGATGGGGTTTTAGTTTTTAAATCTTTGGAGGAAGTTTTGGAAAGTTTAGAAAGGAAAGATTCCTGCTTTCGCAGGAATGACAAAGGAGACAGGAATGATAAAGGAGACGGGAATGATAAAGGAGACGGGAATGACAGTGGAGAGATTTTTATCATTGGTGGTGCGCAGATTTATAATAAAGCAATTAAAAATCCTTTGTGTACTAAAATTTATTTAACACAAATTGAAAAAGATTTTGATTGCGATACTTTTTTCCCGCAAATACCAAGTAGTTTTGTTAAAACTAAAGAATCAAATGTTCAAATTGAAAATGGTATAGAATATAGATTTATCGAATATGAAATAGGAGTTATGCGATATGCGACTAGCGAAAACTCATAATTCATATCGCGTATCGCACATCGCATATCGCACATCGCACATCTTAATAATCATAATCATAATCATCAGAAACAGTATCTAATTGAAATATTTTATCAATAATATAGGATCCTTCACCACGAGTTAAAGCGTAATTAATATCATCAACTCCATAAGGCATTAATTCGAATTTATAGGCAATTTGAAGGTAAGGTATATACCATGGAATTAATGATGGAGCTTGCCAGATTTCATATTTATAAAGGGTTAAGGCAATTTTGAAAGCAGCTGTTAATGAAATTTGATTTTCTGGATAAAGATATTTCTTGTCATTAATTTCTGTGCCAGAAATAGCTTTTTCTTCTTGTGCGAAAGCAATATATGCAGAATCGCCATCAGTATAATTTATGTCTTCAAAACAATTTTCTTTACAACCCATATAATTTTTTTCAAAAGTTTTTACTTTTTCTCCTTTATCTCCAGTTAAACTTTTTACAGCCCAAATGATGAAATCTTTTCTTGTTAGATTTGCAGTTGGGGCAAATTTTTCAGGTATTGTTGCTCCAAAAACTGAATTTTGTGCTAGTTCTTTAATATTTTCTTCATACACATAATTTTCAATATCCGTCAAAGTTTGACCTTTTGCTTTGCTGAAATCAGGTACTATATACATACCAGTTCCTTTGTTCTCAAATTGCAATGCCTTCAAAATGTTTTGAACTTTAGTAATATTTGTTGCAAATTCCTCTATTTTATCAGAATAAGTGATAGATAAATATGAATCAGAAGATAAGTTGATATATATATTTGTTGTGTATGAAGCGGTAGAAGAATCGTTGTAGTAATCATATTCATAAGTATAGTAGAATCCTTTCAATCCATCGATTTTTAAAGCTCCTTTTGAAATAAATGAATAATATGAAGCACTTAAATATGAGTCCAAACTTTTAATTGTATCTTTTTTGAATAAATCAAAATCATTTTTATATTTTTCATCTTCATATGAACTTAAATACATTTCAAGATAGAAATTTGAATCTAGTTTCTTGACAAAATTTGCTCCGAAATACATTACACCATCCCATTCAAAAGTAGCATCATTTAAATAAATTTCATTTTTTAAATCTTGAGGAAGATTTACTTTGATATATGGATTTTTATTAGTAAGTGTGTAGATAGGTGTGTAATTTATTTTTGACATATCAACTTCAAATGAAGCGATGATTTTCTTTACATCATCTAATTTTTTTTCATCTGCAGTAGAGTATTCATAAGCTAATGAAATAACTTTGTCTCCATATGGAATATAGTAAGTTATAGAGCTGATTTTGCCTAATGTCCAAAATTCCAATGATTTTGTTTCAATTACGGCATCATATTTTTCATTTAATTTAGTTTTTTCGTATTTGTATTCATCATAGCTAGAGGAAAGAGAGCTTTGGTCTTCGCGATATTTCATAACATCATCCAAAGTTACATCATATCCATAAGAAGTTGTAGCAATAGATACATAAATTATCGAATTTTCTTCATATTTATTTGGAAAAATTGTAACGCTATTTGAATATCCAGATGAATACGAACTTTGATCGTCAAAAGCTCCTTCAAGAGAATTACCAGTTTCCCATCCATTAATTATAGAAATTTGATATGGAGGATAGTCGTTCTGATAAAAACCTTTCTCATTTGCATTAATATATGTTTGCATCAGTGAAATAAGTTTTTCATTTGCAATTTTATTTACCTGAGGATCAAGTTTAATATTGTCTGTAATCCAAGTGGAAGCTTCAGTAATAGGTAAAAAATATCCAAGAGTTTCAGATGAATAACTTGAATTAACATAAGTAGGAATACCAACTAAATTTCCGTTTGCATCAATAGCAGTACCTCCAGAATTTCCAAATGAAATTTTCGCATCAGTTTTTAAATATGAAATTGAATCTATATCGAGTGAACCACTGATAATGCCTTCAGTTACAGTTAAAGTTTTTCCGCCAATATCCGGATAGCCAAGTACGGTCAGTTTGTCGCCGGTTGCCGGTACAGTAGAATTGATATAAGGCAGATAGAAGTTAAAACTTATTTGATTGCCTCTGGCATCAGTTGGATCCATTTTTAGCAAAGCTAAATCTAAATCAACATTTCTTTCAATCACTGAAGCGGAAAATTCGCAAACTGGATTTTCGATGTCATTTGCTTTTGTTAAACAAATTTGAAAAGCATCATATGGTTTGGTTGAATCATAATAATCCTCAATAACATGATTGTTTGTAAGGATAGTCCCATTGTCATCAATTAAAGTTCCAGATCCAAGTGAATCAGCAACTAAATTGCCATCATAATCGAGAGTAAAAGTATGGATTTTGACGGTAGGGAGATAAGCGGAGGAAATGTCGGTGGGAAGATAAGTGCTGGCGGCAGAGGAAAAGAAAGGAATGAATAACAAAATAGAGAATAGAGAATAGAAAATAGAGCGAAAGTGGTTTTTTTTCATAATATTTTTTGTAAAATAAAGATTATATAATGTTAAAGTAACTTAATTTATTGGCATTTTCTATTGACTAAAAATAAATTTTAAGTATAATTAAAAATATTTTTTAAAAAAAATAAAATGAATGAGTTACCCCAGGAGCTAGGAGAAATTAATGAAGCAATGTTAAGGCAGGCTCTATTAATACAATTACAACGGTCTGGATTAAGTATTGAAAATTTAATTGGACTTTCAAAGGCAGAGAGGGGCGGTAGGTCTGATAAGAATAAACAGTTGGCATTGGTAAGCAGTTTTGTTAGAGAAGCTTTGGCGATACGATTGGAAGAAGAAACTGTCGGGCATTCACTTATGCCTGATGAATTTGGTAGATTTTTTGCGGATCAAATATCGGTTAAATCTAAAACGCCTGATGAAGCTAGTTTAAGGGAGAAAGTATGGCGGTTGTTGTGGGATGAGTATGTAAGAGAATTTAAAGGTGAGCAAAAAAAACTACATTTCCAGAAAGTATTAAATGACCTATTAACCATAAAAGATGAAAATGCTTTTTTAATTAATCTTTGCACTTTGATCAATTTTTTTCCTAATATGGCCGCCTTAGAAATTGAACATTTCATTGTAGATTTATATGAGAATCAGCGACAAGAAAGGTTGCCCGCTTTTGTTACACGAAGAATTGAGGCTTTGAAAACAGAAGATGAAGAGGAGGGATTGCAATTAATGGCTGCTGTTAATCAATTTGTTATAGATTTAATAGGATCCAGTGGCTTTGAGATTGTACAGCAGTTAGAACATGATTCGAAAAATATGGTAGTGAAGGAATTGCGTGATACTATTTTGAAATCTTCTGATGCTAAACGAAAAAAATTTATTCGTGATATGAAAAGGCCTGGAGCAGTTTCTTTAAAAAGGGGGAATGTAGTTTTTGATGGACAGGCGTTAAAAGAGCTTATTGGTTTTTTGATTAAATATTCGGATAATGATAAAGCTCAGGTACAGGTGTATGGACATAATATTACTGTCGGAGAACTTGTCAGGATTGTGTCTTCTGCTATTTTGAAATTTGAGACAAAACCCAAAATTGCTAATGAGAATGTTGATATTCAATTTGTAGTAGAAGCGGTGAAAGGGTTGTAGGTTGTAAATATAAACTATCTTCGCAAAAATGGCAGTTCTTGATTTAATTATTTAGTCATGAATATGATATAATATGATAATTATAATATTTTTATGAGTTTAGATCAAAAATCTTTAAATAAAATAATTAGGACACATACCGGTAATCATGACGCAATTAGAGCGGAAGTTTTAGCTTGTGCATTAAGAACATCTGAATTATTGCCTTTATTTGGAAGATTGAGATCTTATTTTGATGTTACGGAATTAAGGGAGAAAGTAAAATTTATTATGGAAAATGAAGAGCCAGGAGCATGGTTAAAAGATGTTTCACAAGCAAGAGTATTAATCCCTGATGAAGAATTAAGAGAGCGATTAATCTCTATACATAAAAGTTCTCCTTGGTCTTTTTATATTTATTCAAAGTATTTTTTTGATTTATTTCCTAATGAATTTTTTAAAAATTTACTTAGGTCGGGTCGAAATTTTTTATTAGATGACTCATTAAGGCCAATATTTCAATTATATAATTCTGCTTATGGATTAGAATCTTTTCCACCAGACTTGAAAGAATTAATAGAGAATATGATTGAAGATACTACTTTAGCACAAGTTCGTATTGTAGAGCCTGGAGATCCTGGGTTTGGTTGTGGTGGTATGGATAGAAATTTTTATGAAGCTGTAAATAGAAGAGAAGGGGTATGTGTGATTAATGGGCAATTAATTGCTAAGCGTTTTCATGTAAAAGGCGAAGAAAAAGCTAAAAAAGTAACTTATGTATCAAAGAATACAGTTCGAACAAAAGATGGCTGTGTTTTATGGAAAAATTTTGTGTATGCACCTTCAGAGGGTCAGCATCAAGTAGTAATAGATGCTATAACTAGAGGTGACATGGATATACAACTTGATGATGTATCACTTAAACCTATTCGACCGACAATTGGACTTGATACTCAACGTTTATTTGATATTCTTAAAAAATAATAAAATTGATTATTCTGTTAAATCATTAAAAGATCTTATATAAAATGATTACAGTTATTTATCATAAAGATTTTATTAAGCATTTTAAGAAATTGCCAAAAAATATTCAATGCAAAGCGGTACACCTTGAAGATTTATTTCGAGATAATCCTTTTCATCCAAGTTTGTATACAAAAGGATTGGCGGGTCCATTAAAAAGATTATTTTTATTTAGAATCACAAGAGAATATCGTATTATCTTTACTTTTAGTTCTCAAAATGAAGTGTTGTTTCTTGATTTAGCACATAGAAAGGATATTTATAGGTAGTGAACTTCATTAAAATCTTGCTTTATGAGCAAAAGTTTTGTATAATTTAAATAAGTTTCGTGTATAGACGAAACTTATCAATTAATTATACTTTATTTCATGCATGTACGAACAAAATATGTTGAAAAAATCACACCTTATATAAATAAACCTGTTATTAAGGTTATTACTGGTATGAGAAGGGTTGGTAAAAGTGTTTTTTTGAAACAGATAATGGATTTTTTAAAAACAAAGAAAGTTAATAAAAGAAATATCCTTTATATTAATAAAGAATCTTTGGATTTTGATTTTATCAAAGATTATCATGATTTGAATTCTTTTGTAAAAAAAGAATTTGTTAAGGTAAGTGGTAAAAAATATTTATTTATTGATGAAGTGCAGGAAATAAAATTTTGGGAAAAAGCTGTTATTTCTTTTTTTACAGAAAAAAATATTGATATTTATATTACAGGTTCAAATGCTCACCTCTTGTCGTCTGAACTTGCAACTTATATCTCTGGAAGATACGTTGAATTGCAAATTTTTCCATTAAGTTTTGAAGAGTTTTTGGAATTTAGATCTGATAAAAAAAATACTATAGATGATGAATTTGCTAATTTCGTAAAGTATGGAGGATTGCCTGTAATACATGAATTTGAATTAAAAGAAGATGTTATTTATCCATATGTGTTTGCTATATATAATACAATTTTAATGAAAGATGTGATTTTGAAATATGAAATAAGAAATCCGCAATTGCTTGAAAATATTACAAAATTTGTTTTTGATAATATTGGGAATGTGTTTTCGGCAAAAAAAATATCAGATTATCTTAAATCGCAAAAAATCAAGGTGGGGGTTGATACAATTCAGGATTATCTTATGTATTTAACGTCTACTTATATGATTAGTAAAGTTTCTCGCTATAATATTAAAGGTAAAAAAAATCTTGAGATTAATGAAAAATATTTTCTTGGTGATATTGGGATTAGGCATGCTTTGATTGGATATAGAGATTCTGATATAGCTGGGATTTTGGAGAATATTGTTTTTCTTGAGTTAAAAAGAAGAGGGTATAAAGTCTCAGTTGGTAAAATATATGATCTTGAAGTTGATTTTATAGCTGAGAAAGAACATGAAAAAATATACGTTCAGGTAAGTTATTTATTGTCTTCAAAGGAAACTATTGAAAGAGAATTTAATTCTTTGAGAAAAATTAAAGATAATTATCCAAAATATGTATTAACAATGGATAAAATATTTGGAGAGGATTTTGATGGAATAAAAAGAATTAATATTATTGATTTTTTGTTAGCAAAAAATAATTAAAATTTATTATAATTTTAAATTTTTTTATTAAATTTAGCTTGTAAAGCGGAGTTTTTATATATATAATTTTGGCGAAAAATAACTCACCCCAGCCCTCTCTTAAAAAAGAGGGAGGAGGATTTTGGACGGGGTACAATAACAATTTTTTATGCAAAAAAAACTTAAAATTGCGTTGTTGTGTGGTGGGCCTTCTTTGGAGAGAGGAATTTCTTTGAATTCAGCGAGAAGTGTTTGTGATCATTTGAATGGAGATGACATTGAAGTTTTACCGATTTATTTTGATCATTTTAAAAATGCTTATGAGATTTCTAGAGCACAGCTTTATTCTAACACTCCATCAGATTTTGATTTTAAGCTGAAATCAGAAGCTAAGCCTTTGTCTAAAATTGGTTTGAAAGATTTTCTTAAATCGGTTGATATGGCTTTCCCTGTGATGCATGGTAAGTTTGGTGAGGATGGAGGGATACAGAGAATTTTGGAAAAATATCAAGTTCCATATATAGGTTCTGATTATAATGCGTGCAGAAAATGTTTTGATAAGCACTTAGCAAATGAATTTATTAAAGAAAATGGCTTTTTTACTGTTCCATCTATAGTTTTGAAATCTCATTTGAATGATCATAAGAAATTATTGAATAATTTTTTTATTCAGAATAACTTGAAACGTGCTGTAGTGAAACCTTCAAGCGGGGGATCGAGTATTGCAGTTTTTTCTGTTTCAAATGCAAAAGAGGCTTATGAAAAAGCTAAATTTATTTTTAATAAAAAAATAGATACGAATGTTGTTGTTGAACCTTTTTGTGAAGGTAAGGAATTTACAGTTATCATTTTGCAAAATCGTTTTAGTCTTCCTGTTGCAATTATGCCAACAGAAATGGAAATGGATTACAGAGATCATCAGATTTTTGATTATCGGAAAAAATATTTGGCAACCAATCAGGTTAAATATCATTGTCCTCCTAGATTTGATAATGATGTTATTGAAAAAATCCAGATTCAGGCTGAACAGCTTTTTAAACTTTTTGGAATGCGTGATTTTGCAAGATTTGATGGATGGCTTTTAAATGACGGTAATATCTGGTTTTCGGATTTTAATCCTGTCAGCGGAATGGAACAAAACAGTTTTCTTTTTCAACAAAGTAGTCAAATAGGAATGAGTCATAGGGATTTGCTGAGGTGGGTGGTTGAGAGTGCTGGGAGAAGGGAGGGGATAGAATATGGAATATGGAATGGAGGAAAGTGTGAAGGTGTGAAGAAGGGGAAGAAAGGATGTAAGTTAGAAGTGAGTAATCAGAAGTCAGTTCGAACCGATTACTATTCCCAACCCACAGCTTACAGCCCACAGCCCATAGCCCACAGCTTACAGCTCATCCCTGTCAACGTCCTTTTTGGTGGTTCGACTGCTGAGCGTCAGGTTTCTTTGATGAGTGGAACGAATGTTTGGTTAAAGCTTCGAAAATCGAAAAAATATGAGCCGCATCCTTTTATTTTGGACAAGGAAAATAATGTCTGGACTTTGCCGTATCGTTTTACTTTGAATCACACTGTTGAAGAGATTTTGGAAACTTGTGAGAAAGCAAAAGAATCTGAAGCAAGATTGTATGTTTTGAAAAAAAGAGTTATTGAAAAACTTTTTCCATTAGCAAATCAAATTACTGAAGAAATTGGAATGCCTGAAAAAATGTCTTTGGATGAATTTATAAAAAAATCTAATTTAGTTTTTATAGCACTGCATGGTGGGATAGGGGAGGATGGCACTTTGCAAAAACTTTTAGATCAAAAAAAAGTAAAATACAATGGTTCAGGTGTTTTGGCGTCTCAGATTTGTATGGATAAATTTGAAACTTCTGAGCGTTTGAAATTACTTGAGAAAGATGGAATTTTTACTGCGAAAAAAGTTTTGGCTGATTTAGCTAAATTTAAAAATTTTTCCAAAAAAGATTTTGAAATTTATTGGAGATTTTTGCATAAGAATTTAGGATCTCAAACTGTAATTGTGAAACCTAGAGATGATGGTTGCAGTGCTGGAATTGTGAGACTTTTTAAAGCCTCAGATTTAGAAAAATATATTGAGGCGGCATTGAAAGGCACTAAATTTATTAAACCCGGTGTTTTTACAGAACAACATGGAATAATTGAAATGCCTTTGGTGCAAATGAAGCATTTGATGTTTGAAGAGTTTATTGAAACAGATAGGCCAAGAATTATAAAAAATAAAATTAAATGGGGGCATAAAACAGGATGGATTGAGGTTACAGTTGGAGTTTTGGGCAAAGGAAAAAATATAAAAGCACTAAATCCAAGTTTAACTGTTGCTGAAGGAAATGTTTTAAGTTTGGAAGAGAAATTTCAAGGTGGAACTGGTGTGAATATTACGCCTCCGCCTCAACCATTTGTCAGTAAAAAAGCCATAGATTTAGCCAAAATTAGAATTGAAAAAGTAGCTCAATCTTTGAACATTTCAGGTTACGCAAGAATTGATGCCTTCATGCACATCAAAACAGGTGAATTGATAATTATTGAGGTTAATACTTTGCCAGGGCTAACACCATCAACCGTAATTTATCATCAAGCTTTAGCAGAAAATCCTCCGATGTATCCAACAGAGTTTTTGGAGAGGATTATTGATCTCTCCAGGTTTTGGCAGGGTAATTTGGCCTTTTGAGGTGGTTTTAGATTTTTCCCAGCATGCTTTCCACCCATTGGGTTTTTTCTGAATCTTGAAGTTGCTGAGCAAGGTCACGAAGTTTGAGATAGGTTGATTTTTTGGTTTTAGCCTGATCAAGAGTTTGAATATCTTTGACCTGTTGATAGAATTTGAAAAAGTCTTTTTGCAGGCAGGCTCTGACCATCTCGTGTTTGCCAAGTTTTTTATAAATTTTGATAGCCTCTTTGGTGTTGTCTTTTTGATAATAATCATTTGCTTCGCTTAAGCTAACATTGGATTTTAAGTCAATGTCTCCGTGCAACGCAGCATAATAATGGGCTTTTTTGAAATTTTTATTATTTAAATAATAAATGGCAGCATTATAGTAAGTTTTGAGTAATAAATTCCGATCAGAAGTTTGTTTTATGAAAAATATCGCGCTTTCGAAATTATTTTCACGCATTGAGGTAATAGCCAAGTTTTTGTAGGCAATTTCGAGATTTTTGGCCACTAGTTCTTTGTTAGAACTGATTTTGTAAGCTAGTTGGGAGATTTTTAATACTATTTTTGGCGAAATCTCTGTTTGTGTTTCCCGGGAATCGCTGATATCTAAAAGGTTGGTGGAAATTAATTCGGTGATGCTTAAAACCTGATTATCTTTTTGATAATTGGCAAAATGTCCACTGGTAGCTTCGATATCCAGGTTTTCAAAATGAAGGCAGACATGCTCAGGTAAAATTTTAATTTTCAGATCAGTGATCGGGTATTTGAGAGCATAAAAATAGGCATAAAGCGTGGTAATTTGGTTACAATCGCCGATCAGCTTTTCTTTGGTTGGATCGTTGATGAGATGTCCGAAACTAGTTGATTCTTGATAAATAAATCTTTTGCCTGGTTCAAGATAACGCATAATCTGCCACAGATAATTAATCTCTTTTTCTTTGTAAACGGGAAAGGACAAATTATTTTGTTTCAGTTCTTCCATGATGATCGGGTTGAATTTTGTCGTATCATTTTCAACTTGCTTAAGAAAATCGGCTTTTAGTGCAATTAGATTTGCATAAAGTTTCCGGCGATGTCTTTTCTTGAGATATTTATAACCCCGTGATTTCCATTCCAAATAGATATTAAGTATTGCCAAATCTTTTTGCATTAGGCTGGTGAGTTGTTTTTCCACTACATCGGCATAGCTATTTTTTTTGAGTTGACGTAAAAACTTTTTAATTTCTTTTTCAAAAGGATGAGCGTAGAAAAAAGATATGATAAAATTAATAAAATTCATAAAGTTTTAATTCGTTTGTTGATTACACCGATATTATATCATTAAATAATAATGTTTTAAATTAAATACCTTGGGTTTTTGTGATTCGTGATCATGAATTTTTGACTTTTCTTGCACAAATTAATTTATCTGTTAATCTGAAATGTGCCTGGTAAGGAAAGATCGTTTTATAGTATTTTTTAATATTTATGTCAATTTTTTTTAACCAAAAAGTTAAGGATAATATAAAAGATACCTTGAAAGATTTAGCTTTTATTATTATCTTGGTTGTTTTAATCAGGACGTTTATTGTTAGTCCTTATGAAGTAAGCGGACCTTCGATGTGTCCAACTTTGAATTTTGATAATGGAATTTGTAATCACGCGGAAGGTGAATATTTAATTGTTAATAAATTTTGGTATGATTTTAGTGAACCGCAAAGAGGAGATATTGTCGTTTTTAAAAGGCCAGGCGGGACAGAAAGTTTTATTAAGCGTATTATTGGCTTGCCTGGAGATATAGTTATTTTGAAAGATGGCTTTGTTTACTTGCAGAATCAGAGTAATCCGACTCCGATTAAACTTGATGAGAGTCAATATCTAAGTAGAGAAAATTTAGGACACACTATGCCTTTTCGAAATGCGACAACATTCACGGTACCGGAAAATTCATACTTTATGATGGGGGATAACCGAATTGAAAGCTTGGATAGCCGTGCTAGTTTTACTGAATTTGCGGAGAGTAAAGGAGCTACTCCATATGTACCTAAAGAAAATTTTGCTGGTAAAGCCTGGATAGTTCTTTGGCCATTGGGGAATTTTGGGGTTTTATAAACTTTTATAAATGTCTTTTGTACATTTAAATGTCCATACTCATTATAGCGTGCTGGAAGCGCTTGGTAAGCCGGCTGAGTATATCGCCAAGGCTAAGAAAGCTGGTATGCAAGCGTTGGCGATTACTGATAACGGTGTGCTTTATGGTGCGATTGAATTTTATGATAATTGTAAAAAAAATGATATTAAGCCGATTATTGGTATGCAAATTTCTATTGCCAGTCAAGGACGATTTAATAAAAATATTGATAATCGAAGGTATAGCCTTATTTTGTTAGCTAAAAATCAAATTGGTTATAAAAACTTATTAATTTTGAGTACAAAAGCTAATCTAGAAGGATTTTATTATGTGCCAAGAATAGATTTTGAACTTTTGGAGCAATATAGCAAGGGATTGATTGTCATTTGCGGTTGGAGGTTTGGAGAAATAACGCAAAAACTTTTGACTAATGACCAGCAATCAGCTTCGGAGGCTTTGCAAAAATATCAGCAAATTTTTGGTATTGAAAATGTATTTCAAGAGATTCGTAATCATCCGGAAGAAATTTTCAGTTCGGAAATTAATGAATCTTTGTTGAAATTTGAGGAGAAAGTTAATTTACCTTTAGTGGCTACGAACCATTGTCTATATGTAAATAGCGAAGATAGTCAGTTTTTTGATGCGTTTAGTTGTATTAAGAAAGGACAGATGGTGAATGATCCAAATCGTCTGAAGTTTTTGGGGGATTATTCTCTGAAGGGGCAGGAAGAGATGAAAAAGTTGTTTGATTTTTGTCCATCTGCTTATGAAAATACTATGAAAATTGCGGATATGGTGGATATGCAAATTGAGTTCGGTCAAAATTTATTGCCAAAATTTGAATTGTCGCCAGATACAGACTTGCAAGTCTATTTAAGAGCATTATGTGTGAAAGGCTTGGAAGAAAAATATCCAGATTCGGAAAAAGAAGGGGCTTTGCGGCAATTGGATTTTGAGCTTAAAATTATTCATCAAATGGGATTTGATAGCTATTTTTTGATTGTTTGGGATTTTATTCATTTTGCTAAAACTAGAGGAATAGTGGTTGGTCCGGGCAGAGGATCAGCGGCTGGCTCCATCACGGCTTATTGTTTAGATATTACGACTATTGATCCGCTTAAATATAATCTGATTTTTGAAAGGTTTTTGAACCCAGAGCGCATTAGCATGCCTGATATTGATATTGATTTTTCTGATTATCGGCGAGATGAAGTGTTGGAATATGTGATTGCTAAATATGGAGAAGAACAAGTAGCGCAAATTATCACTTTTGGAACGATGGCCGCTAAAGCTGCTATTCGAGATGCGGGTCGTGTTTTGGGTTATTCGTATACCGAGGTAGATAGAATTGCCAAGATGGTGCCACCGCCGGTTTTGGGGAAATATCAATCTTTGAGTAAATATGTGGAAGAGGCTGTTGAATTGAAAACTGTTTACGAAAAAGAAGCATCAGCTAAAACTATTCTTGATCATGCGATCAAATTCGAAGGGACGGTTCGTAACGTTGGGACTCATGCTTGTGCGGTGATTATTTCGCCTAACAAGCTTATTAATCATACGCCGATTCAAAAGGCTGTAGGTGATAAAGGCGGTATTGTGACGCAGTTTTCTATGAAGCCGTTGGAAAAATTAGGGCTGCTTAAAATGGATTTTTTGGGCTTGAGCAATTTAAGTATTATTGAACATACCATTAATATTATCAAACGAACGCATGGTATTGAACTAGATATTAATAGTTTGCCTTTGGATGATAAAAAAACTTTTAGTTTATTTAAACTAGGTAAAACTACCGGTGTTTTTCAGTTTGAATCCGCTGGCATGAAGCGATATTTGAAGGATTTAAAACCAACGCAAATTGAAGATTTAATTGCCATGAATTCATTATATCGTCCAGGACCGATGCAGTTTATTCCTGATTATATTAAAGGTAAGCATGGACAAAAAAAAATTCACTATCCACACTCTTCGTTAGAGGAAATTTTGAAACCAACTTATGGCATTGCTATTTATCAAGAGCAGATTTTACAGATAGCACAGAAATTTGCGGGATTTAATCTGGGTGAAGCGGATTTGCTGCGAAGAGCTATCGGGAAAAAGATTAGTTCGGAATTATTGGCGCAAAGGCAAAAATTTATCGATGGATCTTTGAAAAACGGACAAGAGGAAAAATTAGCGATAAAAATTTTTGATGAAGTGATTGAACCTTTTGCCGGTTACGGGTTTAATAAAGCTCATGCGGCTTGTTATTCTATGATTGCTTATCAAACGGCTTACCTTAAAGCCCATTTTCCGGCGGAATTTATGGCGGCCTTGTTGTCGGCTGATAGCTCAAATACTGATCGTGTGGCTATAGAAATTGTTGAATGTGAGAATTTGGGCATTAAGGTTTATCCGCCTTCCATTAATGAATCGCTGACAAATTTCACTGTAGTGGATAAAGAGACAATCAGGTTTGGATTGGGTGCTATCAAGGGTCTTGGTGGTAATACTGCTGATGAAATTATTAAAATCCGTGAACAGGGTGGTAAATTTAGTTCTATTTCTGAGGTGGCTAAACGAGTATCTTTTAATTTGCTTAATAAAAAAACTTTAGAAGCTTTAATTTTTTCAGGAGCGTTAGAAGGTTTGGGGGAACAAAATCAATTAGCGGCCAGCATAGAATCTATCTCAAAGTTCGCTAAGAATGAACAACAACACGCGGCTTCTGGACAGATTGATCTTTTTGGCTTGATTGATCCTTCTGCCAGTAGCGAAATATTGAGACTTAAATTAAATGAAACTCAGCCTGTAACAGAAATTGAGAAATTAAAACGAGAAAAAGCTTATTTGGGTATTTATGTCAGTAGGCACCCGCTGAAAGGTTTAGCTAAATATTTTGAGCATAAAGTACGTTTGTTATCGACCTTGAGTAAAAAAGATTTAACTAAGCCGCTTAAAATTGGTGGGATCATTTCTAATTTGAAAAAAATTTTTACCCGTAGTAATGAGTTAATGCTGACTTTCACAATTGAAGATCCGACTGCCAGTGTTGATTGTGTAATTTTTCCGAAGTATTTAAAAAAAGTCGGTAATATTTTCAAGGAAGATGAAGTTATCATTATGAATGGAAAGTTGGACATCAGAGGTGATAAACTTCAATATATGTGTAGTGAGGCCAAAATTATCTCCTTGCAAACCATGATTGAGAATGCTAAAGAAATGGGTTGTTATGATGCCAATGAAAAAATTGCCTTTTTGGGCAAGATTAATTTTGACAATAAAGAGGCTGATATTAATGAATCATTAGATAGTGTTAACGAGTCAGAACCGGAACAGATTTTAACTGATATGACTTCTAATGGCCATATAGAACTTGATTTGGAGCCATATTTGATTGAAATTCCTATGAATGCCAGCAGTCAACAAATGTTAGCTTTAAAAGAATTTTTGACGCAAAATCAAGGGAAATCCAGAAATGTAAAATTAAAATTACCAAATGGGCATTTTTTAAATTTACCTGTTCAGGTTGATGTGAATAGTGAATTTGAAATGAAAGTTGCTGAAATTTTGGGAATGACTCAGGGGATGATTTAGGGGGAGGGGATTAAACTAGCTGGTTCTAGAGGAAAGTTTTTTAGCAATTCCAGATCTTGAATCGTGATTTTGCCGACATAAAGTTTTTTCATCCTATCCATTATGGTGTTTTGTTTAATTTCAGGATTTTCATTCTCAACGCTAAAATATTTTTTTATTTCTTGATAACCGGTGAAATAAACTAGATTTTTGGTGAATGAAGTTTTGATAGTAGTATTGATCAGTCCTCTTTTTACTTTGACGCAAATTTTCCAGGATAGCTCTTCTGAAATATGATAAGTATCTTTTAGATAATGAAATAATTCGCAGAAAGTCATTTTTTTGCCAAAATAGATAGCAATGGCGGTGATAGCGTGTTGAATGTGTTTAATGCCTAGCGGGACAGATAGTTTTTCTTGATTATATATGGCTAAACCTTCTTCAGTGGCCAAATATCCTGCCGTACCTCGTTCAAAAATTCCATATTTCTGTTTGCGCCCATTTTCTAATCGGAAAATATGAGTGTCAATTTCATGAGCAATAACTGCTTTGAGCCTATTTTCCGTGAATAAGGCGTTTTTGTTCAAAAAAATTGTGTGGTCTTTGTTTACTTGGATATCTGCTGGAGATTCTTCACTTACAACAATATCCCATTTGTTTAGTTTTTTTTGGTTAAGATATTTGTCCAAGCTTTTGATAATATCTTTGAAATTGATGAATTTTGATTTGTCAGGATGAAATTGATTGTTTTCTATGTAATCAAGGGCTGATTTATATATGTACCGGTTGGCAATTCCATATAGTTGCTCAGAATAAGCTCCAAAATCCAAAGTATTTATGGATTCAATCAAACTAATTTTTTTGTTAATTTCAGTGATTTTATTTAAATATATTGGCAATAATACATGATCAACTTCTCTGGGAATTTTGTTCAGTTCTTTTCTTAATGAGTCGAAGTCGAAGTTTGGTGTTTTATAAACAAAATGAGGAGAAATGGTGGGATTTTGAAAAAATTTGGTTTTTTCTTCAATTAGATTAAGAGGCTTTAAATGAGATAAAAGTTTAATTTTACTATCAATTTCAAAGATTTTTTTATCAATATTAATAATGATTTTTTCATTAAGATCTTTAAAAGTATTGCTATTTAAATTAATATGAGAAGGATCAATTAAAAAGTCTTTTAAATACTGATAAGAAAGGATCACACTATAACTTTTACCACTAAAATCAGCTTTCTTGAATTGCAGCTTCAATCTTTTTCCTTTAATAATAACATTAATAACTTCTTCATCGCCTACCACCAGATTGCGGTCAATTTCATTGCTATCGTTTTCGAAACTGACTTTGGCAGTAGCTTTGATATGTTTCCCACCTAAAATTAGAATTGGTTCATAGATGCCAATAATTTCCTTTTTACTGTGTTTATTCGAAATTAATTTTTGTGAAAATAAAGTTTTGGCGATTTCTATACCTTGGGCAGGGTTTAAAACTTTCAAATCTTTGACTTTTTCTAGTCTGACCTTAAGCGGGGCTTTATTGGCTATTTGTATGGATAATCCCGCTCTAGCATTCACTTCCAGTACCTTTACGCCGTTTTTTGTCATTGCTAAATCCACAGCCAGATAACCGATATTGCTGACTTGTTGAATTTTGGCGGCCATTAATAGGATATTTTCCCATTTAGGTATTTTAACTTCTTCGATTTTTAATTGATTGGGTAGTTTGGTAATGAATTGGTTATGCCTGACTCCATAAGTGCATTGACCTGTGCCAATATCTATACCGATGCCAATGCCTCCCATATGCAAATTAGCTTTGCCTTCAGATTCTTTGGTGGGCAATCTTAACATGGCGATAACTGGGATTAAATTAAAAACGATAATCCTAATATCTGGCAGGCTGTTTGTTTCCAATAAGGGTTTAAAAAAAGGATCGGATTCTAATCGTTCTTCGATGATCACAGTATCACTCAATCCAGATATAGCGTACTTCCCATCTACAATATCAACACAGTGTTTATAGAGATCGTATTTGGAGATTTTATAACCATCGCTTTCAATAAATACATCATTTTTTTTATCTTTGATGATTAAAATTCCACTGCCGCCATAGCCTTTGTTGGGTTTAATAACGAAGCTTGATGGCAGGTCGTTAAAATTAAAATTATTTAAAGATTTGTGATTAGCAATCGTTGCATATAATTTGGCCACGCTTAAATCTCTCATTTGCAAAAAATTTTTAGTAAAAATTTTATTATCAGCAAATTTTTTATTGCTGACGGAATTATATTTGGCGATATACAGCAAATTTCTGGCATTCATGCCTAAGATTTCTCGTGATGTAGTTAGAAAAGACATACAAGTGCCGAGAATGAAAAATTAAAAATTCATATTAAGTATACAAAATTTTCATAAAAAAATCCCCCGTTTTTTTAGGGCGGGGGATTTCATAATTTATTGAGTTTTATCTTGCCACATCAATGAACTGAGTCTGGTCAACAAAATCAGTTAAGCCTGGCGGCGTATTGAGCATTACTCTGTTATCATAAATGATTTTAACATTAGCACCGTCAGCCATAGGGTTACCGATGTAAAGTCTTGTATTTAATAAATCTTGTATGTCTCCAAATACTGAACCATAGATCCTTAATTGTTTTGTTGAATCATTTCCATGGTTTGATTGTATTTTACCTCCAATACCTTCGTCATTGCTGGAGACATAATATACACCAACTATGTCAGTTACATTTGGACTTATTAACACATTTCCTCCTATGACTATGAAAGCAACTGAAGGGATTTTTCCATATTCTGAAGATGAATTTTGGGCATAACCTAAATTTTTGTTTATTATAAGATTTCCGCCTCCTTCAACAATAAATGTATATGCTCCGTCTTGGAAGAAAGATTGAGTTGTTGGTGATAAAATTAAATTACCGCCATCAGTTTTTCTAAATATTTTTCCATTTGAATCAGCGTTGTTATTAAGCATAAGCAAATCATCCAAAGTTTCAATTGTTAGATCTTTATTGCTTTCATCTAATGTGTTTAGATTATTATTATTCTTTGCAGTTAAATCAATATTTTCAGTTATTTGTTCTGAAATTTTTTCTGGTATCCATGAATCAAGAATTGTAGTTTTAATTTCACATAAGAAACTTGAGAAATTAGAAATGATACTTGAATTGTTTGCATCACTATCGCATAAAGAAGAAGTTTTATTTTCTGCATCCATTCCAGCGGAAATTATTTCTTCTTTATTAACTTCAGGGCTTATTGCCAAACCAGTAGTGTTTCTACTTTCATCATTAGTTAAACAAGACAGATCAGCTCCTCCTTCAATAGGTGTATATAACATTACATCTCCGCTATTTCTTGTAATCAAATATTTGCATAGACCATAAAGGACAGCATCGTCTTGTAATTCTTTTGTATCACCTTTAGGACTAGTTGATACTGAATAAGCATAATTTATAAATTCTTCTGCTCCGCAATTTTTATCATCACAGCTATATGCTCCAAGTTCAAACGCTCCTTGATAAATAACGATAACAATATCTTCTGGTTCAACATTTAGGAATTGAGTGCCATTTGGGCTATAGATGGTTGTACCAGCAACATGACATAATGTTTGTGTACTTTCATCTATTTCTGCTGTATCAGGATTATCTGTTTGACAATCTTCTATTTTATTTCTTTCAAAATCTCCTTCAATATATTCACCATGGAAATAGTGTTCTGTTGAAGAGTTATATTTTATCCATGGATATATATAATCTCCGGTTGTTTTATTATTGCTATAGCCTAAAACTTTTCCATCAGAATTACTGTATGTGCAGTTCTCATAAGTACAGCTTTTACCAATATCATCTGTGATTGTTATTTCATTATATTGTGAATTATTATTCCAATATGTGATTTGATAATTGGCATGATCATCTTGTTTTGGAAGATATGCAACCTGTGTTCTGTTTGTGTTCATTATTGCAGTTTTCTCAAGTAATGGATTTCCATATTCTGGTTCTTCATGTCCTCCACCAGTTGATACTTTTTTCGTACAAGTACTTTGGCAAGTACTTTGACTTGTTCCATTTAAACTACCATCATCGCATTCTTCACCTGTATCCATGTTGCCATCGCCACATATTGGACCAGATGGAGGAGTGCTACCTCCAGTACTTGTTTTAACATGACATGATCCATCACAGTTTGGATTATAACCTTCCTGACCTTCTGTTGCGGCATAATCACATTCTTCCAAAGGCTGTAATTTTCCATCGCCACAACCTGGAGTAGGATTGCCTCCATTTCCGCCAGAACTTTCTTGTGTTACTGTTATATTTGCACTGCAATAATTTTCATCTACTACTGAAATAGTGATAATATCTCCAGCTTTTGGATTATGATATGAGACAATGAAGCTGTATAAAGCAGTTTCTTGATCTCCATTGATTGAAACCTCAATAGGGTTGCCTTGTATTAGGTTTGTTGTTTGAGTGATTGATTCATATGGATTTTGGAAATAACCTGTTCCCGTTGAACTGAATTTAACTTTGCCTGTCCATTTTGAACTACTTACCTTCAGAGTGGCATTAATGTTTACTTCAGTTGTGGCATCATTTGCCGTAAGGGTTATTTGATTATCAATAGTCAAACTTGAACATATTATTTTATTATAACATGCATCAATAGTTAGATCATCTGTTTCAACCATACTTACAGTTGCAATACCTGTTAATGGATTAGGATTTGAGTCTATAGTTGTATCAGTCCCTTGATTGGCTTTACAGAATCCATAACCTTGGATTTCATCAAATTTAACACAGTATTTTGTATTTGGACTAACGTCAAAATAATAATATCCAGGTTGTCCATTTGTTGGATGATTGGCTGTAGTTGTTGTTGCAATTGGAGATTTACTATAATCACAAACACCATTTGCATCACCTTGGTATAAAGCTACATTTATATTGTTTATACCTGGTTCTGATGAGCTTTGAATGTAGTCACCATTATCGATCCATACGAAATCTCCAAGTATTAATGGATTTGCCAAAGTATCTTCGAATAAACATGTTCCTTTAGTTACATTAGGAGTAGCGGAACTACCATATTTAATATATAAAGGATCTGTGTCTGATGAATGAATTTGTATTGTATAATCAGCTTTAACTCCTTCAATTTCTACAATAATTGGATATTCAGTTAAATCTGTTATTTGCATTGAGCATGAAGGGCCTAGTTCACATTGGGTAATGATATTTTCCTGGTCATCTTTGAACTTAATGTTGTTAACATCAACTAGATTTTTTGGATCACTAAAAATTTCCACCCATAGTTTTCCCGTCCAATTATCTGGATCTATGGAATTAATTGAATATTTAACAATATTATCTTGAGAAATGTCTCTATCTGTTGCAATAATATCAATTTCTTTACATATTAATGCAGGGACAATATCTTGATATGAACATCCATTATCATCACTTTTTATATTTATTTGATAACCACTTTGTACCCCAGTCACTTTTACTGTTATTGGTAAATTACTAGTAGTTGTTTGAAGAGAACATGTAGTTGCAGTATAACCACCCATTGGATCCATTGGATTTGGTGGAATATTGCCGGTGCATGTTGTTTGATTGATTGAATTTTTTATTTCAATCTTGTCATAGGGGACTAATAATCCTGCATCGTCAGTTACACTTACCATTATATTGCCCGACCAACCTTCTGGGTTTATTTGATTGATTTGATACTCAACAGATTGTTCTGGATCAGAAATATCGTTATTTATTATTTGGGTCTCAAAATTTTGGCATATTAAGGCTTCCATTTGGCAGATAGAGTTACAGGTATCGCCATCAATATTATTGCCATCATCGCATTGCTCTTCTATTTGAGTAGTTGAAATGTCATCATTTATCACTCCATCACCACAATAATTGAAAGTTAATTCATCAAAACAAACTTGATCTTCACCATCAACATAAGCAGAAATTTTGAGAGGTTTATGATTTAAACCATCTTTATTAAGAGTATAATCAATAGAAGATTCACTAATATATTTTGGACCTGAAGCGAATTGCACTTCAGTTACTGTTGGGTCTAATGAATCAGAAGGGCTGAAAGAGCCATTAGAATTGTTATCATTAAATTTAATTAACCCCTTCCAGTGAATATTAGAAACTTCAAGGAAATAATTAATTTTAACAGGATTATTTAAATTTTTCAGATACGAACCATTAGGCATACTAATATCAAGATTCATACAGGCAATAATTTCAGTTTCGCAAGTAGCCGAACACCCATCACCATCAATATTATTGCCATCATCACATTGTTCTGAATAATTAGGTGATTCATACATTTCACTGTCACCGCAATATGAAAATGTTTTTTCATCATAACATAAATCGGTTGAACTTGTGTTATCAGCAGAAATTTTTACTGGTTTATGATTGGCACCTGTTAAATTAATTGTGTAATTCACAGTTCCGGTGCTTTCTAAACCTTCAGTTTGAAAAATATTAGATGGAGTAAAAGTACCATTAGCACCATTATCAGTAAATGTAATTGAGTCTTTCCAGAAATTATTTGATCCATTTAAATAATAAGTGATTGGCATTGTTTTAGTTGTATCAAATATATATGAGCCATTAGGCAATACTATATCTAAATTTGTACAAGCTAATATTTCAGTTTCGCAAGTTGTAGAACAACCATCACCATTAATATTATTGCCATCATCACATTGTTCAGTTGGCATGCCGGGAATTAGATTTTCTTGGATGGTACCGTCGCCACAATAATGAAAAGTTAAATCATCAAAACATTTAGTTTCTTCATCAATTATGTATCCCTTAATATATAAAGGGGCATGATTAAGAGCTTCTTGGTTGATGGTATAATTGACAATTTCATCAGTTGTAAGTCCTTGGACTTGAATTGTATCTGATGGTGTGAATAAACCATTAAAGTCATTATTTTCAAATTTATCTTCAAATTTTGCTATACCTTGCCAATTTTCACTAGAACTTTGAATGAAATAATTAATAGGAACAATGTCATTTAAATTAGTAAGATAAAAATTATTAGGCATGGTTAAATCAAAATTTTTGCATTCTTGGATTTCAGGTGGAATAGTCTCTGTTATTGCACATGTGTTTACATCAGCATCATAATCACTTGTATAAATATTAATTGTATCTAAAGGATGTATTCCAGTTATATAAACAAAAATGCCATAATCAGGATCATATTTTACGTTTTCCATAGTACACTTGGAAACATTCGAACAATTTTGATCAGGTTGTTTAAAAGTTTGAATAATAATTGAATCTACTGCTTGTGAAACTTCTACAGTAAGACCGCCTGACCAAGTTTCTGGGTCTATATTGGTAATATTATAAACAATGTAGGCAGGATCAGCGGTTAAATCTTTGTAGCTTTCAAAATCAAAATCTTTACAGACGACTTCTACTTCTGGAGTTTTTGTACAAGTATTATCACAGCCATCACCATTAATATTATTGCCATCATCACACTCTTCAGAAGGTTGATTTATTATACCATCACCACAAATAGGTAAAATAGGTAATTCGCAAGAATTTGAACAGCCATCATCATCAACAGTATTGCCATCATCACATTCTTCAGGTGGTTGTCTTATACCATCACCACAACCATTAATTATATCTGTATAAAAACAATCTGTTTTATTATCTGTTGGATCTTCAACTCCACTATCAGCAGTAGTTGAGTCATTATCTCTTATATTTATTTTGTAATTTGTTTTTACTCCAGTTATTGTTACATTAATTGGTAAAACTACAGAACTGTTATATGCGAAAGTACAAGTATTTGTTGCAGTTCGTGGACATAAACTTTTTGAATTTTTGTCATATGCTGTGATTGTTGTCCCTGTTGCAAGTGATCCTTTATCATTGAAAACTTCAATTACAACATTACTTGCCCAATTTGCTGGGGTAATAGAATTAATTGTGTATTTGACTGTTGAGCCATTTGAAATGTCATTATCAACAACAGATACATTGATATCCTGACAAACTGGTATTGGTGTAATTGTACAATTATTTTCACAGCCATCACCATTTGTTGTATTAGCATCATCGCATTGTTCAGTGCCATTTATTGTTCCGTCACCGCAATACTGGATTTTTATTGTATCCAAACAAACACCTGTATCATTCACGGCATCAGATATAATTTTTTGTTCTTTATCTTTACCTATATATCTTCCGTCATAGTTTGGAGTGAAGGTAAGTTGTGTTAGAGTTGGCTCAGAATCTCCTATAGCGAATGAGGCGGGAATTATAGTGCCATTTGTTGTTGTATTCTTAACTATATCTGACCAAGGATATCCTTCACCATCAGTTTCAACATAATATGTGTATGTTGTAGACGAATCGGAAATATAAACGCTTGAAACTTCGTGGTTTGATTCTAGTAATTTTAAGCTTGTACATTGACATGGTTCAAATGTACTAGCCGCTGTGTTGTTTGTATCTATAAACCATTTGTTATTTAAAGGTTTCGGTTCTGGCCATGTGTTAGGGTCATTTACATATTGATAATATTGTTTATATTGAACTTGAAAATTTGTTTTTAATAAAACAGAATCTGTATATCCTGATTCTGGATGCATATAAATAAGCTCTGCCCATTGTCTGCATGAAGTTTTTACCGTGTTTGAATCAGATCCAAAGCATGTATCATCCCAAGTTGAACTATTGTTACTATTATAACCATATACAACAGGTTGGTTGTTAGGAGTTTTAGTCCCATATACCCATTCAATAAATGGTGTGCCAATATTTGTTAAACCGTCAGAAGACGTATAAGGACCACTTGGTGTAAAGTTAGCATAAATAGTAAGTCCACCTCTATGATATACATCTGTTTGAGTATATTCTATCAATTTTGTTAAACCAGATTTACTAGCTGTTAATTTTGATGGGTCAATAAATTCTAATTTGGTTTCTTTTTTGCCATTTATATCAACATCAATGGTAGTGATTTTTAATCTTTCTGTATCAACTTGATTTATAAAATTTTTATCAAATTTAAGTGCGTATCTATTAAGATAAGTGTAATAATTGTATGTTGTATCACTTTTCCCTGAAGTGTCTTCAAAAATATGTTTATGATAAGCAAAATATTCATCTTCAGTACAAGCAATAGTTTGGCTACAACTTGAAGAATCTGTTCCACATGTTGAGGAAACAGAGGATGCTGGTGTGGCGGCATAAATGATTATCTGATTTATGAATATACCAGCTATAATTCCTAATAAAGAAAGCAGAATTTTTTTTGTTTTTATCATTTTTGTTTTTTTAAATTTTTATTTATTTTTATTGAGGTCCATTAGTTGGATTGACACCGTCACCTGGAGTAATTGTTGTTGTAGCACCTGGATCTCCAGTAGTTCCGCCGACTTCACAATTGCCTGCTACTTGACCTTCGATTACTGTTGTTGGTGGAGGAGGTGCAAATGATTGGTTTAGTTTAACCATCCCTCCGACTGCAAATTGTTTTGCTTGGATTTCTGCTGACTGTTCGGATAATTCATGGATAGTTTCTTGGTTGCCTACTTTGCCAGCTATAATCCTAGCGTCAGGTTGTAAACTAATGCCAACTCTCTTGTAATATATACCGCCTTTTTCACTGATAGCAGTGGAAAGGTTGGTGCATGGAGAGAAGATAACAAACCCGCCGGAAGCATCTGGCTTCAAATAATATTCATAACCATTGGTAGTATCTTTGACTTTTAGCAGTGTTTCATATTGAACATTTAAATTTTCGTCTACAATTTCGGCATCAGTGATTTTGCTTATTTGATAATGCTTGCTTGGGTCTGTTATTGAGCCATGATTTTCAACAGGAACAGACTTTATATCTAATGTTTCACAATATCGATACATTTCAATAATTGATCTGAAGCTTTCCAGAGCTTGATTATAAGAGGTAAGTTGTTCTTCCGTAATTCCATTTGAGCCATATAAGTTTTGATTAATATTTTGTCTGTAAGCTTCTTGATTTAAGTGAGGTTGATAAAAAGTTTGTCTTAAATTTTGTAAATTTTGTAAGATTTGACCTTCTGTGCCGCTGTGTTGAGGGATGAAATATTCTAGGAAATCAGATACGGAAGAGGTAGCGCTGAGTTTCGCTCCGAGTGGAGAATTGAAAGTATCAAAAGCGAATTTTTCCATTTCATATTCTTTTCTGATTTGATCGTAATTTGTGATCGTATTTTTGTATTTATCCAAAATATAACTGAATAACACATCATCAAGCGGTTTGTCCAAAAGTGATCCGTGATTATATGCTTTCAAAATTTCGTTTAACGATGGTTCTGTTTTTAACTTGATGGCAATATCCATCACATCGCCAGCGCTAGTAATAGATTTATCTGCCATTAAAGCCTCAAGTTGAGTATTAAATTCAGTTGTTTTTTGAGCAATATTCTGGTTATTGAATGCTTGCAGAGTTTCAGAGGAAGTTCTGTCCAGTCTTGAGGTTCTTAATTCTGGAGTTTCTGGGATCGGACTTAAGAAATATAAGCAGGCATCATTAATGGTTTTGAAGTCAGAGTCGCCTGAATCTAGCCATAGTTTCTTGTAGTTATCGCTGAATATGAATTTGGATAAAATATCCGGATCAGTGTGGATCAATGTCCTAGCGCCTGATCGGCTGTATCGATTATTTTTAACACTGGTGGAAACGATTGAATCCCAATCTGGATCACTGGTATTGAGACCTAATAGATCAACTTGCATATTTGGGCTTTTGGTCTGAATAAAAGTGCTTAATTCAGCCATGGCCGCCTGCATTTCGGTAGATAAAGGGTCAGCGTAAGAAGTGATTTTGAGGACCTGAACATTTTCTACTAATTGCATGTAAGTTTCCAAATCTTCTGAATTGGCTTGTTTTAACCAAGCTTTTAATTTGGATTGATCTGATCTCAAGACTCCAGTGATTTTATTTAAGACTTTCTGAGCTAAATCATTCGCTTGAGCTAATTTTTCACTCTCTTCCAAATTAGCAATGCTTGGATGATTAAGCATGATGTTGACTAAGAATTTGCCAGCGGTGGTGTAGTTGCCTTCAGAAGTTTTTAATTGTAAATCCCCAATTGCTCTATCATACATATCAGATAAATTATATTGTTCCCCAAATTCAGGATTTTCTTTATTTTCTTTTGCGATGGTTGGATTGTTGTCTAACCTGTTTACTAATCCAGGACACTTGGCAGGAATGAACTTGGTTGTTTGTCTTAAAGTGTAGTAAACAATATAAGATAATAGATATTCTCTTTCTGCCGCGGTTGGATATCTACCATTGTTATATTCATCTTTTAGCAGTGAATTAGATTTAATTGCTTCATTTAGTTCAGATATAAATCCTGGATAATTGTATAAAACATCCATGATTGTTGATGGATCGTAAGCATCAATGTTATGAATATCAATCATGGTATCAGCAAGAACTTTGTCGATATTTATTAAGCCTTTTGCTTCAGGCAAGAACTCAAGCCCGTGTTTGTCTTTTGTTCCAACCAAAGCAGGAGTCATTAATCTAAGGTCTTTCTTCTGTTGATCAGATAACAATTGATATTCTATAAATTTTTTGTCGATAGGGAATTGATGATCTTCATTTGGAGTGAGGTATTTGGCAAGATCATTCACTCTTTGCTGGATTTGGCTGAATGCTTCAGGATTATTTAGGCTAAATGCTTGTTTAAGATTATAAAGTTGAATCTGTTTTATTAATTTGGCTTCTTGTTGCCTTAGGGCGGTAATTCCTTGCTGATCTTTTTCACTAGGGTTAGCTTGATTAATTAATTTTTGTAGTTCAGATTGAACCTCATCTAAAGCTGTTTGATCGGTGTTTGATGGAGGATCTATTAAGCCTAGTTTTTCTTCCAGCAATAAGTGATAGATAGTTGGCATACGAGCGATAAACTGATCTCGATTTTGTGATAAATAATTTTGTAATCCAGCTTCCGTGTACTCGCAAGAATTTAAATTTTGAATAAGTTTATTTTTGGCGCCGAATTTGATAACGGCGTAAAGAATTTTGTCAAATAAAGTTTTAACTGAAGTTAAATTATCAGCTGATTTATAAAATTTTTCTACAGATTTGAAAATGCCGGTAGAAGCCAAAGCTTCATAAACTTGAGAGCCGAGTAACTCATTGACATAAGTTGGGAGAGATTTTTTTGGATCAATCTTGTTAGATTCATTCGCTCTAAAGATTGTGCTGATTTGATCGCGTGAAGAGAAATTAATGTCTTTAATGAAAGTTTTGTAGTTTTCAAAAGTTTCTTGAAGGTCTTGCGGTTTAGTTTTTATAAAATTGAAATATTCTTGTGTATATTTCCTTTTGTCTGTGGCAAGATCAGTTTTATATTTTTCTGCTGTTGTTTGTAAAAATAATAGATATTCTCTGTTAGTTACAGACATTGATTCAATATCTTCATAAATTTTTTCTGCTCCACCGTAACGGAGAGTTTCGATTACATGCTGGTCATAAGTATGTAATTCTTTAAGTTCAGTAGCTAAATCTAATTTCGCTTTTAAATCTAATTCTCTTTCCATGGCCGATTTGCCATTAACTTGAGTGGTTTGATCTATTCCAGCTGCAATAGTGTCATGTTCTGTTTTGGCATCGCCATTCTTGATGTCCATGGCATCGCTGATAGTTTGGTTGGTGCCATTGATATATTGCAAACTATAGCTACTGCTGTGTTTCATAATATAATCAAGACTTGGCACGGTTTCGCGTCTGTAACTTTCTATGGCCATCAAATGATAAAAGGCGGCGAAATATGATTCTTCCAGAATATCCTTTGCGTCTTTTAATCTATTACCTGAAATTGCTAATATATAATTATTAATTTTATCTTTTAAATAAGATTTTAGATCTCCTTGTTTTTCATTTTCGTTTATGGTGATACCCATGAAAGAGAAATATTCACTAAAAATTTTTGAAAGGTCATCTTCATTAATAGTATCAATATAAGTAAATATATCTGTTGGGTATTCATATTCTCTTTCTTTTGCATTTGCTTTTTTCTCTAGTCTATTTAAATCCTTACCAATTTTTTTAAATTTATTTGCAGTGTTTTCATTTATTACGTCTTTTTTATTTTGTTTTTTCAAATATTCAGCAAAGTTTTCAAATCCTCTTACTTCTTCTATTCTTGCAAATCTGATTGAAATAATTTCATGTTTAACGTAACCACCATTTTTTGCCGCGTAAATAATGGTGTTGCGACTGATCAGCGGTGTATATCCGGATCTGAATGATAAATAAAAATTTGGACCATCAGTACGTAAATATTGTTTGAATGGTTCATCAATCCAGACTTCAACCAAAGCATTGTCTGCATCTTGAATATTCATTTTAGCTTCATATTTATTAGGTTCGCAATTTTGATTTTTCTCAAAGTTAAGACCTGACTCTGCGACTGCCTCATTGTATTCATCAAGATAGCTATTAAAAGAGCCTAATGATCTTGGTTTTTGTTGCAAGCCTTGGCCAACATTAACGCTACGGCTGGCTAATACAACAGGACGACCTTCACTACTTAGTCTTACACCCGGGAGATCAGCTCGAGAGAATCGGTGTTTAGCTCTCTGCATAGCATTGTTTTGTAACTGTTCTAATTCAGGGGAAATTTTCCAGCCAAAACCGGCAATTATATCCCTGTTTCGGTTAAGTTTGCCAGTGGTGACAGTATCTAGGATTTCTCTGCTTACCGCTTCGGGAGGGAAGACTCTGAAAGTTTCAATTTTGTGTCCGAAATCAATGAGGATCTTGAAATAAGGTGTGCCGTTTTGCCAGCCTATTTCTAATCCTCTCCACCTTGGGCCTTCTTTTTTGGCCATGGCTAGTTTGAATTCCGTTTCGTCAGATTGCATTATTAAATCCATGGCTTTCTTGGTCACGCTTTCTGCTAAGATTTTTGCATCGTTTGGCTCTTTGAGCGTAGATTGGGCTTCGCTGGAAGCCAAAAGTTGCGCTTGAATTTCTTTTTGTAGATTTTGGGAAGTTTCAGCAAGATATTCCTGGGTTGAATTTTGCAAATTATCAAATTTTTTCTTGGCTTCTTCTGCCAGGCTTTGACGCATTATTCCAATTGATCCGCCCATACCTAATACTCCAATATTGGCTTTGGCAAATAGAGTTACTGCATTTAATTTTGTTTCAACGTGACCGCTAACACCTATTGCACTAATATCTATTCCTCCAGACAGAGCAGAGTTTTCGTTAAAGGCGTGAGTATATTCAACCCCACTATGCAAACCAAATGCTTGTGCAAATTCAATAGGCGTAATAGCTGGGTTTTGTCCGATTATACCATTTGGACTGAGTATTGATCTGATTTGAGTTGCAATACCAGCTGAAATAACTAATGTATCTTTTTTTGATAATTGTAATTCACCTTCTGCATTTAGTTGTATTGATTGAAGTCCTGGCGCTTGAGCTTTAATTCTGAATTTTACAGGACCTTCGCCAAGTTCAAGTGTTGGCAATTCAAATGCCATCAAATCACCTAAATGAGAAAGCCCACCAAGGATATCAATATTTCCACAAATAAGATTTTGCCAAGCTTCACCTGCATTAGTTCCAATATTTTCTTTTATATCTTTTTTAAGTTGGGATCTCAAATCACACCAATCTTGACTTAATTGTTCTCTGGACGGGATTTGTTGTCCAAAAATTTGATAGCATGAATTAAGTTGCTGGTATTGTTCTTCTGTGAGACTGCTTTGATAATCATAAACAGTGCCAAATAGCACGCCACCTAAATATTGAGTTTTGGCTTCTGGACTTGGAATTTTGTTGGCTTGATTGAAAATGGCGGTTAAAGCGTTTTTTTCATTTATTAAAGTATACAAAGCTTGCAAAGTTGGACTATCATTGAATACTTGTGCGGCTTGTTCAGGATCAGTAATCGTGAGTTCGCAATAATCCATCCAATCATTAGCAATTTTATTTGAATTTAAATTAGGGTCTTCGCCATTAGCATATTTTTCTTGTAAATTTGAAGGTAAATAGGCTGTATAAATTCTTTTAATATTTGGATTGTCTAAAGTTTCTGTTAAAGAAAAGCCGATTTGTGATCTTCTTGAACCATTAGTATCCTCTGAATAATGTGCGAAATATTCAAAAGATTTATTAACGGCTAATTTAAGATTAATTAATGAGTTATTAATAACTGGAAGGATTTCTTTGACAGCTTTTGATATTGTTTTACTGGTAAATGCTTTATCAACCATAGCATTATAATCTGGCTCAGGGGTGCCTTTTTTTATTTTGTCATAATATGCTTTGAGTTGTTTGGCATATTCCCAGATTGTTTCAGTTTTTAAGATTTGTCCTTGGCTGTTGGCCATTTCAAAAATTTTCAAAAGAGATTCTTGGATTTCTGGATGTTCTGGGAATGATTCACTAATTAATTCAATGGTATGTTTGGCTGATTCTATATTTCTTAAATTATCAGTACCTTTAGCAGCAACTCTACTTAGAACTTCGTATTCTTCAGGTTTAAGATTGCTATAAACATCAAATAATTCTCTTGAGTCAGCATGTTCAGAAAAATATTTTTGAATTTTATTTATAGCTTTGTCTTCTGAATCATCTCTGAATAATTGAAGTTTAGTTTGCAATTCGGTGTCATAGTGTTTTCGCAAACGGTCAGAATTATCGATGCTGTCTTGACTATTTTGAATTCTGTTTATTTCTTGTTTCAAAGCCGAGATAGCTGAATTTTCAGTATTTTTTGCTTTGTTTAAACTTTTTAACTGATCTTGAGCGCGTTTGAGAGCTTCAAGTATATCTTTGAGTGATGTTTCTGATTCAGTAGATTGTGAACTTGAGTTGTTATCTGTTGACTCAAAAATCGGCTGCAAGAAGTTCATAGCGCTTTCTAGCTGAACTGGAGCAGTGAAAGCAACTGTACCATCATCTGCGCGTTTTGCATTAAAGATAATGCTAGAGCTGTCAAAAGATGTGTCTAAGGCTGATACTCCTAAAATTTCATTTATCTGAATGAAAGAGGTTTTAACTGAAGCAGTAGGCTCAGCATTATTAGCCCGACCACAATAAAGTTCAGTAATGTTTTGTTGTAAATATTGAATGCTCTTTTCAGCTTTGGACATGTCCCTTTGCGCTGTATCAACATCTTGTTTCTGTGTTTCTAGTTGAGATTTTTGTGCCTTTAAGTTTGTAAGTTGAGTAGTTAGCTCATTATTGAGTTTAGTTAATCTATTTATTTCTGTTGGATTTGGAACGAGTTGTTCTTGTAGAGCAGTAATTTCAGATTGATTTGCCTCTATTTGACTTTGGATAGGTGATATTTTTTTGTCAAGGTCGCTTATTTTTTCATCTAGTCCTGCGTTGTTAGGGGCATTAATAAAAATTTGTTGATTTTCAAATATTTGCTTTTGCTCTTTTAGTGCTCTTAAATTTCTATCAATATCTTGTCTATATGACTCAATTAAATCTTGTTGTGTTTTAATTTTGTTTTGATCTTTCTTGCTTAGATTGTTGTAAGCTTTTAAAATATCAATAAATTTAATCCTATCCTCAAAATTCATATTTTGTGTTTGAGGAAACTGTGAGTCAAGTAATTCATTTTGAGCATCTATAATTGTTTGTTGTTGATCGATTTGTTCATTTAGATTATTCAATCTCGTGTGGTGGTCGCTAATTTCTGCTTGTACGTCAGCGATAGCTTTTTTTCTATATTCTTCAGATTTGAGAGTCCAAATTTCGCAGAATTTTCCGATCAAACCAGCACTCGTTTCAAGTTCATAATCTGGATTTTTATTTTGGTATTTTTGATCTATTTCAGTAATTTTTTGTTGTGCTTTTTGAATGTCTTTTTTAGCTTTGGTAATTTTTTCTTCTAAATCTTTTTTAGTTGTATCATCAGAGCTTTCTAATCCTAATTGCCATTTATTAATGTCTTGTGTTTTTTTTCTGATTATTTCAAGATACTTGTTTTTTTCTTGAGCAATATATCTTTGTCTGTCGATTGTCATTGATATGAAAGCTTGCTCAAGTGATTTATTAAATCCAACAATTGCCCCGCCTTCGTGGTGAGTCAGAAATTCATAAAGAGCTTCATGATCAGCAGTGATATCGCCATAACCTCGGACTTCTGTTGCGTAAGTACTGGTTTGATAACTAGCCTCTTCAATTTCTTCTTTTTTTAACCAAGCACCGACTTTTCTGGCCAGACTTAGCGAAATTCTTGGACCTGAAGCATGAATATCCAAAATATCAGCTAATTTGGCTTTATCTTTGTCTGGCGCGCCAGCATATCTTTCTTCAGATAGTGAAGTTGATAGTTTTTGAGGATTTCTAGTTCGGAAACATTTTTTGTTTTTATAAATAGTTTCAACTAGTTTTGGCATTAAAAAATCTGGTATGTCGTTTAATACCCGATAAATATCTTTGCCAAAAGCCATGTTGTGAAGCACGGTTTGGGTTAATGGATTCAAGCTCGCAATTGCCGCATTAATATCAGAATCAAGTTTTACTGAACTCAAGGCCCACATTTGATTGCCATAATCAAGCCATTGATCTTCGTGGGCGGTGTAGGCAACTGCCCTCAAAATAGCATCAGGATTGTTCTGGCAATAATGAATAATTGACCGGCTTATTTTTGGATTAGTGGATGACTGTAAACCGTTTATGAATTTATTGATGGCTTGTTTGCTGATGCCAAGTGACTCTTCTGTTTTAAGTCTTGGATCAAGTTTTGTTTGGGTTTGAGTAATTATATCTTGATAACCGTATGGGCCTTCAAAATCTCCAGCAATTTGGCTGATATTTTCTAAATTTTTCAAATTCATTCGTAGTCTTTCTTTGACAATTCTGTTTTGTCTGACAGCATTTAAATAGTATTCATAAGTCCATTTCTGACTAAGTTCAATAAACAATTTTTCAGTACGTGCGACTTTTAAATCTTTTTGCGGATCGTTGGAGCCACTAATTTTTTCAATTATTTTTCGTTTAGCACTTTGCAATTCTTTGGCATATTTTTCTTTATCTTGCGCGAAATCTTTTTGCATGACTTCAAGGATTCTGTCTAATTCGGTTTTGTTTTTTTGATTTCCCATTACCTCCTGCAACTTTTGTCTCATTAAAAGAGGATTTTCCATTAATTTTCTAAATTCTAATTCAGCCACAGTTCTCTTTTCGGCATCGGCAGTTTTGGGATCGGTTACGCCATGTTTTTTGTAAATTTCTTTCTTGATGATGGCAATGGCGGCATCGGCAGTAGTTGGTTCAACTCGACTTTGATTAGGGCTAAATTCATACCAGCTGTAGGTATTGCCTAAGCCATAAAGAGTGTAGTTCTCATGATTACTTGGTTCTCTATTTAATGGGTAAGCGATATCGTAATATTCTTCTGATTCCTGAGTGCTAATGTCGGCTTTGTGAGCGAATATTTTTCGGAAAACATTAAGCAAAAGATAAGCGTTTTCTAAGAATAAATTAGTTTTTTCATAACGATCAGCGATTTCTGTAATGTAGCATCTGCCTGCTTTGATTTCTTTTTGGGTGGAAATTGGCAATCTGCCATAATCAATACCGCAAGCTTTTAGTAATTTTACTGATTTTTTGAAGTTTGTTGGGTCTGGCTTAAGGCTTAATTTTTTTAATTCTTCCATGATGGACATTCTTTCTTTGAATTCCGCGACTGGACTGGCTGTTCTTTCCAAACCATCCCAAATGCCACGGAAGAATCCTGATGATCCTTGCAAAGAATTGAATCCAAGCAGTAATAAATCATTGAGCTCGATAGTATTGTTATCGCCGCGGGAAATAATGCTTGGTAATTGATTGAAAGACAAAAACATCTGATCAGCAATGGCTTTGATATTTTGGCCAAAATTCGCATATTGAAGATTTTTTTCAAATTCTTCTCGGGCTTGTCTTCCCACTCGCCCCCACTGGTCAAACATTTCTCTTGGCACGGTAATTTGTCCGTAAGTATTGTCAATTAATCTCATCTTGGTAGTAAAGCTCGTAGCCTCAGTGCCATCATATTCTTGCTCTAAGAATTTCAAAGCAGGACTGCTGGTGAGAAGATTGTTAGCTTTATCAAGTCGGTATTGGTAGTCAGGGACTTTGGCGGCCAAGATGTCTGTTTTTTGTCTTTGCAGATCAGCTATATCAAATTCTAGTTGTTGAATGGCAACATAACCATCGCCATAAACACCATAACTTTGCCATTGAATTAATTGTTTTTGTTTTTCTAGAATTTGAGAGTCTAGCTCTTCTAATTCTTGTTGATTAGCTTCAGAGAGTTGAGTGGCGTGTCCAGCCTCGACTTGAATAGTATAAATTTCTCTCAATAATTGAGTCACATCTTGTTCTGATCGGAAAGCTTTTTCCTGGAGGCTTGCTTTTTGGTCTGGTGTACCAGCTCTTAGGTCAACTTCAGGTGATTTAGCTGGTTGTCTTTGAGAAATATTTAATTGTTCAGCGAAGAAAGATTGTGCCTGTGGCTTGAATTTTGGAATATTAATACGTAAATTATCTTCGGCGGCAATGTCTAAACTTTGCATGCCGATTGTTGAGCCTAAGGCAGTGCTATGCATAGCATTGTTAGCGCAAACTAACCTTAATATTGTCTTACCTAGCTGTTTATCTTGTTCGTTTGGATCTGGATATTTGCTTGCTAGCATTTCTTTGTATGTTGCGTATTCAGGTATGCCTGTAAATGTTTGGTCTAAGCCTTTGGCTACGCTTTGAGCTAAAGCTGAATTTTTTTCTCCGGATTTAGCTTTTAATGTTTCTGTAGGTGAGATTTTGTAATTTTCACCTTGTGCGTCAATAGATATAATATAATTTTCATCATGATAAATTTCTTTATAAGATTCTGGTGTTGTATCTAAACCGAATGTTTTGGTGTCTAAAGCTTGTTGTGCTTCAGTTGACGCCCGTCCTTCATATCTTGCCCAAGCGGCATCTAATTCTGCTTGTAAAATGTCTCTTACTTTTCGTGAAGGGATTTCATTAGTCTCTAACTCTAAAATCCAGTCAAAATCATAGAAGTCACCGTCAGGTCCTCTGAAAAAATGCTCAAGCGTTTTCTTCTTTCCTTTATCATCAGTGAGTGTGTTTCCTAATTTATTAATATCTGGCTCACTTAAATCTTTTTCGATGGATAAAATCACTGTTTTAGCCAATTGATATTTTGAATTAAGAAGATTATCTGTCACTTTTATTTTTTGTTCTTTTCCTTCTGAATCTTTTATTATTTTATAGCCTCTTTTGAAATCTTGAATTTGGGTTTTTTCTGTATCAGTAAGATATTCTGAAAGCGTTGATTCTAGTCCTGGGAAATAGCTTCTGTTGTTATCAGCTTCATATGTGAGTATATCCCATGAAAGACTGTTTGGAGGTATTATTTGAGCTTCAACGCTTAATCCTTGAGTTTCCATTTCTCCTTGTTTTTCTGGTTTAGTTTCTTGCGTGGCCGGCATTGATAATTGTACAGTTTGAATATCTGCTGGTTGAGTCTCAGGAGAGAAAATCTGAATATTCTGGAAAAATAGTTTTGCATATTCTGTGACGTCAAATTGATATTTTTTTTCTTCATTTTGAGTGGCGGTAATATCAAATGAAGCGGTTTGATAATCTTGATTATCTAAAGCAGTGAATTTTACTGAGGCTCTGGTTCCTTCCAGTTTTATTCGTACAAGAATTGGTGTTCTATTTGTTTCTCGTAAGACGCATTGCCAAGGCTGATTTTCAGAAATATTTTGTTCCACGCCAACTTTTGCGTTTAATATTGTAAAACTGGCATTGGCTAGGCCCTGAGCTGTTATTACCTTGTTAAGTTCGTTATGTAAAATGTCAGGATTTGTGCTTAAATTAATACTAGGCTGATTTGATTGGAAAGCTTGAGAGAGTTGTTGATCAAGATCTATGCTTGTCATAGATACAGGAGCTGTAGCTTTAAATTTTATTAGTTGAGTTCGACCAATAACACCAGAATTGGCTAGATTTTCACCATAAGCAATGGTTAGTCGGCTACGATTTGTATTTAATTCAAGGGTGTTTAATTCTTGCCATTTCAAAGCGTAGGCAGTGAAAATTTTATATTTAGCATCATTTGGCAAAGAATCAAAATAGGTCTCATTTGTTAACGCTTTCCAGTCAATTAAGTCTGGAGAAGACGCAAGTTGTTGTTTTGCATATTCAAAGCTAATCTCACCTAATTTATTTAATACGGCACTTAGTTGATTTGTATTTGTTGTTATATTTTCTAGATCAGATATTTGTTCAATAGTGGTGATAAAATCAGACGGTTTTTGTGATAGATTAGTGGTATTTTCTGCGTAGGTATTAGCAAATGCGGTTTTTAGTTCATTGTTTACGCTTAATTGTTGTATTTCGTTTTTGTCATTAGTTACTCCTTGCGCTAAAGCAAAATTGTATACGTTAAGATTTTGATTGGACTTAATATAATCAGTTAAAGTTTGTTGATGTCGAGGATTATTTTTGTCGAAACCGGTAGATGGAGAGGAAAGTAAATTTGCATTGATAACGGATCCTTCAAGCGCATGAGTAGCATAATACTGTTGAGCATATGTTATTGTTTCTTTGCCATAATCAGTATCAGGAGATGGACGGAAGGTTGGAGGTAACGCTGAATATTTACTAGCATTAAATAAAGATCGTTGAGCTTGTTCCCAGGTCTCCAGTTGAACGGCTCGTTGGACATTTGTTATTGTGGCAATATATTCAGGCGATGTTTGTAAAGCTGGTTGTTTAGTAGTGAATAGGTAATAAGCTTTTGTTAAAGGTAAGATATCGTTAACATTTGAAGATATCGATACACAGGCTTGGAATTGTTCAGGTGATATTTTTAATTGCGTATTGTTAAATATAGTTGCAACCAGGTTCTCGTTTTTTATTTCAAACGGATTTAAATCTGTTCTGATACCACCATTCGCATCAAAAAAGTATTGATTATAAGCTGATTCAATAATATAAGCAGATTTTGCTCTGAATAAAGTTTCTTTTGCTTCGGCTGAATTTTTATCTTGAATTTTTGAATATTGCTCCCAATATTTTTGTGTTGAAATATATCTTCGCGCTGAAGGAGATGAAAGAGTTTTAATCATTGAATTTTCTTGAACTGCCGGATTAATAATATCTCTTAATGCCTGGTCTTGAGATGAAAGTTTTTCTGTAGATTTTATATTTAATGAGCCAAAAATTTGAGCTAATTCACTTGGATTGAAGTCTTGAGGTTTGTTTATAATTGGGGCATAGGCACTACCTTCTACATTCAATACAGTAAGTTGAGGTTTAGGATTTGAATCATTTGCTGGAGTGATTCTGATTATTAATGATGTTTCATCGCTGAAGTAATAAACTCCTTTTAATAAGATAGTTCGAGGTTTGCTTGTGTCCACTTTAGGCATGTTTCTTAACGCTTCACTCAAATTATCATAAGTTACAATAGTTTTTGTTAATAAGTTTTCTATTGCTGTTTGAGCGGTATCTTTGAGAATTTTGTTTTCTTGCTGGTCTTCAATCCCATTGTTAGCAAGTAATGCTTCTGTTAGTTTGTCTTCACTTGTGTTGCCCTGTTCGAAGAATTTAAGGGCATATTTATCACAATAGTCTTTGTACAAGGCTTGAATTTCTGTATCGCTAATTTTCCCCTTTAAAATTTCAAATGGAAAACCTTGATCAAAAGTTCCTGTGATAAGATTTTTTAATTTTTCAGTATATAGTTTGTCTAAAACTTCATCAATTTTTCTTCCTTTTGTCGTGTCAAGACTAGCAATACTGATTACTGATTTTAATAGTTCATCTAATGTTTTTTTGTCTTTAATATCTTTAAATTTTTCTAATTGTTCTAATGTTATTTGGGTGAAGCCTTGTCTTAAAATATTATTTCCTTGTGCTTCAGAATCTATTTGTTGATTAAATACTTTGGTTGGAGTTAAACAGAATTTTGACCAAGTTAGATCTGATTTATTTCCTGAAATATATTTTTCTAAATTAGCTTTAGCTTCAGCAGTTAAACCATTTGTGTCAATTAAGTTAGAAGCAATTTGAGGTTCTATAATTGTTGCGTCTTGGCGAAGTTTTATTTCATCACTAATTTGGAATCCTTTTGAAGAAGATATAGCTTCTTTATAATGTTTTTCTGCTATGAATAAAACAAGGGAGGAGCCAGGTACAGTTTCTATATTTTTTGTGAAATTTGGGGCTAAATTAGGATTTTCCCATTGAGCTTCAGTAATTTTTTGAAGTAAATTTACATTAAAAGTTTCAAAATCAGCCTTTTCTTGAATTAATGATTTAGCAAAATTTAAAGTTAAAAGTGAATCTAATTGAACAGAATTCCATATTTCTTCTAATGTTTGTCTTAAATCTACAATTTTCGCAATATTCTCAATTGCAGTTTTATTTTTTTCTATGAATTGATCAAATGTTTCTGTTGATTGAAGTTTAATTTTTCTATCCTCATCAGTAGTTGCAAGCTTTAGAGCTGGAGATTTATATAATTCTATTGCTGAAGTTACAGCATTATATGAAGTTTCGAGTTTTTCATATGATGCTATGTCATAATTATTATCAGGTTTTTTAGTTTGTTCAAATTTTCTCATTAAAGCTAGAATTGTTGGATTTTCTATTGTTCCAAAATTAATTTTTGCAATTAAAGTTTGTGCTTTTTCTGATGGAGTTGGTGGATATAGAGTTAATTTTAATTGTTCAATAATATTTTCTAAATTATCACTGAAATTAACTTTCTTTTCTGCAAGATATATTTCATATTTATTTCCAGTTGTTTTTGCGAATTTGTATGATTTGCCATCAGGTCCTTTTATCAATATAGAATAATTTTTTGCTTTTCTTATAATTGCATCATTTTCTAGTAACATTATCAAAGATTGAAAAGATTCAACACTTGCACGTCCTTTTACAGCATCTTGTTCACTGAATTGATGCCTCAAAATTCCAAGATCATTATTAAGAAGTGATGAAAGGGCTTGCTGTTCTCCTTGAATGGTAGTTTCTTTTCCTGATTGATTTTTAATTATAAAAGTATCTGTAATTAAATTATCTTGAATATCTTTTGCCATTCTAAATTCTAGAACTTGGCTGTTAGATTGAAATTTTATAATTCTATTCTTTGCACGATCTGGATCAAGAGCAAAATTTAATTGAGCTAAAACATCATTATAGTTTTCAATTCTTTCAGGAATATTTACTGAGATAACGTCTGCATCTGGAGCTTTGAGTAGTTTTTCTGTTAATCTGTCTTTGAGTTTATCTGTTCTGATACTAATATTCTGCAGAGCATCAGCAGGATTTTCTAATCTGTAAGGCAAATCTTTATCAGTTTTTTTCAATATCCAAGTACCATTTGGACAAGAAATAAAGATAGTATATTTAAAATTTAAGCCATAGCGTGCAAATTGAGGTAGGATTTCATCAACAAAATTATTTACATCTTTTTGACTATTTAAATTAGTATTGAGAGAAAATCGTTCAGGTTTGTTGAACAACGTTTCCAATGGTCCAGTACTCCACTCGGGGTTTGCATCGCCGATTTGTATTTGGAAAGCTTTTTGCGGGTGTTTGTAAGCTGCTATTTTGGTAATTTGTATTTGGACATTCTTGCCATTTTTATCTAGCATATAAAAAGGCAGGTTAATGTCTCGTGGCTCATTTGAAGTCCTTAAATAATTGAATTGCTCCAAGAAAGATCCAACATTTTTATTGGCGATTGATACTTGCTGGTTAAATTTAATAGTTTCAGGTGTGCCTGGGTAAAGTTCATATAAAAGTTCATCATATAATGATTTTGCCGCATCAATTTTTTTAATTTTTTGATTATTGGAAGCGTTATATAAAATTGTGACCTGATCATTTTTTTCAATTCGGAAAAAAGCTTTAGTTCCTGAACGTACAGCTACAAAAGTGAAAGAATATTGTTTGAATTTAGTTAAAGCACCAATTTGAATACTGGCTTGGCTTAATTCGTCAGGATTTTTGATAGTTGATTTTAAAATATTTGGAGTAGAAAAAACCTCTCCCAAAGGATCAGCAGTATCAATAACCCGATTTAAATCTGGTCTCCATACTTTGAATCTAGTTGGTAGATTAGGATCAACTTTGATAGTCATAGTGAGCGCTTTACCCAAAGCGGTGGTGTATTTGATGATTAGTTTTTCATTTTCGAGTTGTATTAATTGGTCTTTAATACTACTCCATTGATTATATAATGATAATGCGGTGTTGATCGGATCACCTGTAGAGAAATTAAATTCTGGCAGTTTTAAATGTTCGGGTTTTTCGAAGGTGGAAGAGAAGGGAACAGGTTGTGCAGTAGTTTTATTTGCTGGAGCTTGAGGAGTTGTTTTAACAGACTCAGCAGCAGGTTTAGGTTGATTTTTTACAGGTGCAGAAGTTAGAGCTAAAGGATTAGATTTTACATCAAAAATAACATTTTGAATATTTGGAGATTTATTAGATTTAGCATCATCAAGGGATTGGATAGAGAAATCGAAAGAAGAGCCTTTAGAAGAGATTCTAACTAAGTACCAATTACCATCGGAAGCTTTAAAGAATCGATTAATATTTTTTTTATCTGATCTAATTTCATTATTTATAGCATTTTTAAAAATTTCGGCAGAGGTAGCTAAAAGTTCAGAGAAAGAATTTTGACCAGTGATATATCTTTTTCAACTTTTTTTACTCGATCATTGACTCCTTGTTCAATTGGATTTAATTCTGAGCCTCTGCTTCCAATTCCTTCACCTCCCTCAGCTGGGGAGGCTTTTTCAAACACCAGTTTCTTTTCTGTAAAAAATAAATTTGAGAACAAGAATCTTGCTTTTGTGTTTTTCATTTTTGTTTTGATAGTTGTATATATTCTTGTTATTTTACCAAATTTTAGAGAAATGAGCTTTAGACCTAACTTGTGTATAAAGTAAAAGAGTTGAGTGATATATCTTTAGAACAGATTTTTTATGTAAAAGTAAAGGAGTTATTTTTTTGTAAATATAAATTTGCAAATTTTTTAAAAAAATTTAATAATCATTTGTGTATGTTAGATAAATTTTATGAAATTACCCGTCATCATCACCAATTCAAAAAATTATCATACTGGCTATGGTGAGGAAGGAATGAAGATCGTCCAGTTGCATAAAAAAATTGTTCACGAATTAGGTATATCTATGGCCGTTGCCGTGCCAATTACAGATGTGCAAAATGTAGCTCGTTCTGTTAATATTCCAATTTTTGCCCAGCATATTGATCCTGTTGTTGCAGGGAAGGGAACAGGCAGTATTTTGGCGGAAGCGGTGAAAGAAGCCGGAGCATTTGGAACCCTGCTTAATCATTCAGAAAAAAGAATTCCTTTTGATGTTATTGATGCTTCAATTAAAAGAGCTAGAGAAGTTGGACTTTATACTGTTGTTTGTTGTGAATCTCCAGAAGAAGCTTTTGAAATTGCAAAATTAGATCCAGATTTAATTGCTTACGAACCACCAGAGCTTATTGGGGGAACTGTTTCTGTTGCAACAGCTAAGCCAGATGTGATTCGAAGAGTTGTAGAAATTGTTGGAGAAGATCATAAAATTTTGGTTGGAGCTGGAGTGAAGAATGCGGAAGATGTCAGAGTTTCTTTAGATTTAGGTGCTGTTGGAGTTTTATTGGCGTCTGGTGTTATGCAAGCAAAAGATCCAGAGTGGGTTTTACGAGATTTGGGGAAAGGGATGAGAAAATTTTGAATTTTGAATTCTTAATTTTGAATTAAAAGTATGAAAGAGAATGTAATTAAAGAAAAATCTTTTAAATTTGCAATTTTAATAATAAATCTTTATCAAATTTTACAATCAAAAAATGAATTTATTATTTCAAAGCAATTATTAAGAAGTGGAACTAGTATAGGAGCTAATATAGAAGAAGCATTGGCTGGTTGTAGTAAAAAAGATTTTATAAATAAAATGTGTATAGCTTCAAAGGAAGCACGAGAAACAAATTATTGGTTGAAATTATTAACTGAAAGTAAATTAGTTGATTTAAACGTGAAGATTTATTTAGATGAGAGTTCAAGTATTATTAATATTTTAACAAAAATAGTAAAATCCAGCTCAAATTAATTTTATAATTATATTAATCCAAAATTCAAAATTTGCATTCCGTATTTATTCTTATGACATTTTCAGGGGAGTTTTAATCTTTGGCATGATTCTCTATCATGTGTTTTTAAATTTGTATAAAGGATCAGTGAATTTGGCATTGTTTTATTGGGTGTCGGTCGGATTTATGTTGTTTCTTGGAATTATTTTAGGACAATTTTTAATAAAAAATCCGAGAAAAATATTATTTTTAGGCTTAAAATTATTGCTTATTTTTTTAGTTTTAAATTTTAGACTTTTTTTAAATTTTGGTTCTGTTGAAATTTTGAGAGCTTTAATTATTGGTGATCAGGCTAAACTTTCTTTTGAAATTTTATTGCCAATGACTTTGTTGATGTTGATGGTAGGAGGATTTATTTTGTGTCATCCCTGTAAAAACAGGGATCTTAAAGCGGGGCACAAAGATTCCTGCTGGAGTTTACCCCATACTTCGATATGGGGCAGGAATGACAATTGCTGTGTTTCAAAATTTCTGTTCCTCCTTCCTTATTGTATACTTTTTTTGTTCGATTTTAGTGGTTTGTATATTTACAATCTATATTTTATACTTTTTGGATTAAATGGATTATTCTTTGCTTTAAATTTCAATTTAGATGAAATCAAGAAAAGATTTTTTAATCTTTCATTTTTTATTTTCAATTTTTCATTTTTAATTCTGAGTTTTGGTGTTTGTTATTTTATTGAACCTTTTCGATCTTTAGTTGTTTTGCAGGTTTTATCATTATATTTTTTCTTATCATATTTTATTAGACAGAATTTATTTATTGTGAAAATTGGCCAGAATTCTTTATTTATTTATGTATTTCATATTTTTGTAATTTATTTTTTGAAAAAATTTGAATATTTTCAGTTTAATGATATTTTTATGGTGCTAGGATTTTCGTTATTACTGCTGGTACTCTCATATTTGGTAAGTAGAGAAGTTTGTAAAATATTCCGTCGTAAGTATTATTCTGGTTTGTCTAGAATTTACTTGTTTTAGACTAGTTATTTTTTTCGAGAGATTATGAACAGGTTAGACTGACAATACTTTATGAGCTTTACAAATTTTATAAGCTTTATAATTATTCTATGCAAATCTACGACACTACCCTGCGAGACGGGGCGCAATGCAGTGAAGTTAATTTCTCGGTTGATGATAAATTAGCAATTTTTGAAAGATTGGTTGCTATTGGAATACCTTATATAGAAGGTGGTTGGCCTGGTGCAAACCCGAAGGACGAGGAATTTTTTAAGAAAATTCAAAATTCTCATTTAGTGGCTTTTGGGTCAACGAGGAGGCCGGGGAAAAAAGCTGAACAGGATGAACTTTTGAAGGCTTTGGTGAATGCTAAGACTTCTGTTATTACAATTTTTGGCAAATCATGGGATTTGCATGTAAAGGATGCTTTGAATATACCTCTGGAAGAAAATTTAGAGATTGTTTTTGACTCAATTAAGTATCTGAAAAAACATGTAGAAGAGGTTTTTTTTGATGCTGAACATTTTTTTGATGGATATAAGGCAAACAATAAATACGCATTAGAAGTTTTGAATACGGCAAAATCAGCTGGTGCTGATTGTTTAGTTCTATGCGATACAAATGGTGGTGTTTTGCCACAGGAAATATCAGTAATTTTAGAAGATTTAAAAAAATATAAGTTTAATTTAGGCTTACATTTACACAATGATAGTGATACAGCTGTTGCAAGTTCTTTGATTGGTGCAACGAAAGGCGTTAATCAAATTCAGGGGACAATAAATGGGATAGGGGAGCGATGCGGTAATGCAAATTTGATATCAGTAATAGCTGATTTGCAATTAAAAATGGGGATTCAGTGTTTGCCAAAAGGAAATTTAAAAAAATTAAAAAAATTATCTGCTTTTGTTAGTGAAATTGGTAATCTTGGGTATTTTCGACGTCAGCCTTTTGTCGGGCATTATGCTTTTGCTCACAAAGGTGGAATACATGTCAGCGCTGTTGCAAAAAATACTTTTACTTATGAACACATCGATCCAGAATTAGTCGGCAATAAAAGAAAAATTCTTGTTTCAGATCAGTCTGGTAAAAGTAATATTTTGGATAAGACTACAGCTTTTGGAATTAAGTTGGATAAAAATGATCCGAAATTAAAACAGATTTTGAATGAAGTAAAACTTATGGAGCATCAGGGTTATGTTTTTGAGAATGCAGAAGCTTCTTTTGAAATTTTAGTTCATAAATTGACTGGTAAATATAAGCCATTTTTTGAACTTTTAAGTTTCCATGTGACAGATAATATTGATCCAAATGATGATAAAGCCCATTCAGAAGCAACGATTAGAATAAGGGTAGGGGAGAGAGAAGAACATACTGCGGCTTTGGGGTCAGGACCAGTTAATGCTTTGGATAACGCTTTACGTAAGGCTTTGTTACAATTTTATCCACAACTTAAAAATGTTAAGCTTCTGGATTATAAAGTGCGTGTTTTGCCAGTTACAGATATTGAAGCAACAGATTCAGTTGTAAGAGTATGGATTGAATCAACGGATGGAGTTGAAAAATGGGCAACTGTTGGCGTATCACAAAATATCATTCACGCTTCATGGAAAGCTTTGGTTGATAGTTTGGAATATAAATTGATGAAAAAAAGTTTTTAGTCTTTTTAAAATTCAAAATTAAGAATTAAGAATTAAGAATTTTTTCAAATATTAGCTCCTCTCCCTCCATCAAGGACTATAACTTGTCCTGTGATATTTTTTGAATCATCAGAAGCTAGAAATAATGCTGTTTTGGCTACATCTTCAGGATCGTTGAATTTATGTAAAGGAATAAGTTTCATTTTCTCTTTTACTTTTTTAGGATCTTTCATGAACGACATAAATGATGTCCATGTATAGCTGGGAGCAAGAGCATTTACACGAATATGAGGCGCAAGTATTAATGCCAAAGATTTGCTGAAATGGATCATGCCAGCTTTACTGATTGCATATTCTAGATTGCTTTTGCGGGGATAGACGCCAGCAATGGAAGCCATATTGATGATATTGCCGTTTTTTTGTTTAAGCATGATTTTTGCAACAAATTGCGAGCAGAAATAAGCGCTTTTTAAATTTGTATCCATGATATTGTTCCAAATTTTTTCAGTAGACTGCCAAAAAGAATTTTCCGGGTAATGTCCTGAATTATTAATAAGAATATCTATAGTCCCAAAAGTTTTTTTTACATTTTCTACTAATTTTTTAATATCAGATACTTTGGTCATATCAGCTTCAAATATAGCGACTTTTCTTTTATATGTTTTTTTAATTTCCATTGCTAAATTATCTTCTTCTTTATCATGAATATGACAATGTATTGCTATATTTGCTCCTTCTTTGGCAAATAAAAGGGCGATTGCCCTGCCAATTCCCCTAGAAGCGCCAGTGATCAAAACGATTTTGTTGAGAAGTTTCATATTAAATAATTCTTAAACTTCCAATAAATGTTAAATTTCTCTATATTATATCATAAATTTTTTTAAAAAACTTTGATTATTTGAAATTTTAAGTCTCATTTTTGCTGATTAATTCTGATATTATTTTTTCCATTACCATCCGATATCCATCTACTGCTGTCCCTTGACCTTGATTTTTAGATTTTAAATAAACTTCCATGCCAGGGGCACCATTTGTTTCTAAATAGTAGTCATTTCTGTGTTGATCCTGGATAAAATCTATTCCTACAAACAATCCCATCTCTCTCCCTAAGCATTGTCCTATCATTTGTGCTTTCTTGGCAATAGATTCTGGTAACTCCCTATCATGACCAATTCCATGAGCTCGTAAAATTTCTAACTGTTCGGAGTAACAGAGCAGGAGTTATTATCTGGATTAAGAACAATAACTTGTCCACCTTGAGCTACATTAGAGATTACTCTTTTCGATGCTAAAAAATAGGGGCTGTCTGGAATTTCTAAATAGTTCAAAAGTGAATGCATTGATGGCTTTTCTAGTTCTGATAATGGTAAATCTGAAATTACTAAATCATTAGAGGTTTTAGTGTTACTTGAATATAACAGTCCAGCCGCCAGAATTTCACCAGTAGAAGAAACAATTACCCTGTAAGAAGTATAATGTCCGCTAGGGGTATTAATAAACTCTTTTACCTTAAGTCTATCTTTGAGTTGTGGGCGACCTTCTTTTTGAAGAAAAGCATGTAATCTATCTATTTGGGTTTGATTCTCTAATAAATATTTATTTTCTCCTTTGCTTTTTCCTTCATAATAAAGCATGGCAGGGAAAAAAGGATGGTCAAAATAATCGTTTACACTTAACATCTGAGGTATGCGTATACCAGGAACTATCTGTTTAACTGCTTCCATTTCTTCTTCTATACTTAATTTTCCCCCTATCACCTTAAATGAATTTCCATGGACCCCTGCGTCTAAAGAATGAGTGTTATTGCTTTCTATTAATTCTAATCTAGACGCTTCAATTTTTTTTTCTTATTGTTTCTTCTACCAATAGGCGTCCCACCATTTCTTTTTTAAGAGCAGGATCAAAGAGCGTTGTCATTGCAAGCGTCATCGCTTCATTAGTTTGGTCCAATCGTCCTTTTCCCCATCCTTCAGGGATTATGATTTTTATCATCATCAGGCATATAATTGATAATTTTTAATAATGCCTGAAAAACGCAATTTTGTCAAATTTATGGAGCGGGTGAGGGGAATTGAACCCCTCTCAACAGCTTGGAAGGCTGTGGTAATAAGCCACTATACGACACCCGCACGTTGGAGCTAAGAATAAAGCCAAGATAAAAAAGACGCGTCGAGTAATATTTTAGCTTATCACCTAAAAAAATCAAGAAAAGAGAAAAAACATCATAAATTAGCACCCAAGCTAGCAAAACTTTTTATCATATTGTGATAATACTCAATAGCATCTCCCAAAACCTCCTTTCTAAACCTTCTTGTTTCTACATCATTTAGACTACTTAGCTCCTTTAGCGTTTTACGTTCTTCCGAAGCAGTTGGAGATAATAAATAAAAATCCACGGCATGTTCTTTATATTCTTTCATATGAGAGATAACTCTACTATTGTGGGATTTTACTCTAGACTGATAACCTCTCATTAAGCAATGTGTCATTTTTATTCTTGATTCATAAGTTCGCATATCACAAATTATTGCTAATTTTAAGCTTTTTAAACCATTATCATCTGGATTCACTCTTAATTGCTCTCTGACGATTACCAAAGCATCTTCTAATTTTTGTATACGCTCTGAATAAGTTTGCAAATTTGTAGCATGTTGTTCCGATTGTCTTTGCTGGGTATTAATTTGATTAGGGGGAGTCATTTCAGTCTTGGGGACAAGCACTGGCGATTGCCTTAATAATGAGGAACAAGGTATACGGGCAAAAGAAATAGGCAAAGGTGTGGTACCTTCAAGAACAAGTGTTGATTCTCTTCCACCTGATAATGATTTCGTAGATAAAACCCTTTTATTTGTTGTATATCGCATATCCCTTAATGGATCTATTAGTTCAGGGTAATGGTGGTCAATATTTTTATGTGACATTACAGTATAAATTTTATTTTAGTAATACAATATTAATATGATCTTCGAAAGTCAATAGTTTAACATGAATTTAACATATGACAAGAAAAGGTGAAAAAGTATGGTAATTTCGAAAAAAATAAGTATAATCGAAAAGGTTTGCACTTTAAAATCTTTAATATCTGCGGGTATCGTATAGTGGCTTATTATGCGACCTTGCCAAGGTCGAGAGACGGGTTCAATTCCCGTTACCCGCTCCAGATCTAAAATATGCTAATTATTGCAATCATTATTGTATTTAATTTATGTATTTATTACTGATTTTAGAACTTTATATTGGGCAATTATAGCTGCTACAGGGTTAACAATAGAAGCATTACGTCCATCAGCGTTTTCTTCATTTTTAATTATAGTATCAACATCATTAGATATTTCTTTTCTGGTCGGAACTCCTATTATTTTGTCATCAACTTCTAATATAGAGTCACACATGTGATGATAATGAGGCAGTAATTGCATGGACATAGCAAGTCTATATGCAAATCTATCACATCCATATGTGTCAAATTCATGATCTTGAAAGGTATATCCAACAACTTGAGATACCTTAGGGAAAGGATCATTTGTATAAAAATTTTTTTCGAAATCAAATTGCATAAGTTGTGTCCCGTATCCTTTAGAATAAATCATACTTACAAGTTTTATTGGAAATTTTTGTCTAACATAATCATCATCTAGAGAGAATTGAGAAATAATTGCACGCCTAATAAAATAAGCAATACTCCCTCTAAATCCAGAATCAAATAATAAAAATTTTGATTCTGGATTCACTAATACGTCGTCATTAATACCATATGTTTCTAAGAATACTTTTCCTAGTTTACCATTATCAAATTTTCCATCTTTCCAAAGGGATGTACTGGCAGGTAGTAAGACAGACGGAGTTCCATATTTAACTTTAAATAAATCATAAATTATTTCTGCATCTCTACCTAAAAATATTATTTTATAACCTGGATAATTAATAAAAATATGATCGACTATTTTATGTATATAAGGAATCATATTATTTATTTCAAAAAGAGTAATATCCATTTTTGGTTGCTCAATTCCATTTTTTTCTCCAATTTTTATTATATCTTCTAAGGTTAAACCTTCTCTTATTAATTCTGCGATTTCGAGAGGTTCAGGTCTTACTTGCCAATTAGATAGAATTTTTTCTAAGCGAGTTTCTACCGATAAGTGGATGTTTTTATTTTTCTCTATTATTGGTTGCTCTGGGATATAAGGTTGATTATTATTTGATAATTCATTTTCACTAAATGCTGTGTATTCTTTAACCATAGATAAATTAAATCGTATTCAATAAATTATATCATAACTGAATAAAATATTACATAATATTTTTATATATATGTAAAATTGGATCAAGCAGAAAATGGTTTGAAAAAAATTAATTTATCGTCAGATGTCATTCCAGATTTAGTCTGGAATCTAGCGTGCCACTCCGAAGTAAAACGTAGGCTGGTAAAGGACTAACATCGATAGTGTTTTATGTATTTTATATGGAGGATTAGTTAAAACAAATAATACAAATTTTTCCAGTTAGGATTATCTTTTTCAATTCCTGATATTACAGTATCAAATTCTTCAT
>Ga0076340_139_pt1 | contig 40456 bp, 43 predicted proteins | sample RifGroF2_FD_68065 | JGI IMG/M metagenome (GOLD analysis project Ga0076340, IMG submission 68065) | Peregrinibacteria bacterium GW2011_GWF2_33_10
TAGGCTTAATGAAAAAAGTGGTGATTATAAAAATAAATATAAATTTACTGGAAAAGAATTAGATGAAGAAACGAATCTTTATTATTATGGGGCGAGGTATTATAACTCACAAATAGGACGTTTTATTTCAATTGACCCAATTCAGGTTACAAAAGAAAGACTAGTTAATCCCCAAGGGTTGAATTTGTATGCTTATGTTAACAATAATCCATTAAGATATATTGATCCCACGGGAAAATCGTTAATAGACTGGTTATGTCCACCGGCTTATTCACCAGCTCCAGATGATCAATTAGGTAATTTTGAAGATTTACAGCAATCATATGAAAATACTTCACAATCTACAAATCCTATTACGATTGGGACAGAAATACTTCTTGATACTATAAGTGATGTATATTCAACTGTTACAGGTACTTCTTTGGTTACTGGTGAAGAATTAAGTACAACAGATCAAATTATCTCAGGGGCTGCAATAGCAATACCATTAGTTAGTGGAGGGATACTTAAACAAGTAGTAAAAGAAAGTAGTAGTATAATTGATGACATAATTCAAGAAACCCTTACAAAAGAAGGTAAATTTACAAGTGATTATAAATTGACTTCAGATGAATTATTAGATGCAGGACAAAAATTTATAGGAGATGATTATAAGGAATTAGGAGAAAATGGAAGTGGTGTATATAGAAGTGCAGATGGTACTAAACAATTTAGGATAGATGACTCTTCACTTAATGGTCAACATGATCCTTATGAATCACATGGACATTTAGAAAATTTTGACGATGCTAATGATGCTCATCCATCTACTATTAATCATGTAATTATTAAAAATGAATAATATGTTTAAAATTAATAAAGTGGGTTTAATTTTGAAAGGTGATAATAATAAAAAGGGTGACAATTTTTTTAAAGGATGGCACATTAAAATCAAAATTCATCCAAAAAATATAGGTTATTATATTTTATATACACATCCTATAAAAGTTGGATATGGATTTGATGATTGGGTGCAAAATTATGAAGCTCTCAAAAAATATTTTGAAGAGGGAAGAAAACGTAAAAACTTAGAAGTAGATTGGAATTTTGAGGAAAAAGGGAAATTTAATATCATAAAAAAATATCAAAATAAAATATTAGGGACAATTGATTATAAAATTTCAGCAAAAAATAAAATTACAATAGAAGATTTAATAAATTTGGAGAAATTGAAATCTTTTTTATATAAAATGGATTGTTTTGAGGCTTCATTAACTGAAACTGGTTTAGAATTTTTAGTAGAGTATTATGGATTGGACCAAATTTTTGATATAATTACAGAAGAAATTAAGAAAGGTGTGAATTATAAGTACTCAGAAAGGAAAGATCTTTTAAAATGGTTAAAAAGGCTAGGTATACCTGAATAATTATAATAATTTGCTCTTTAAAAAATAGTTTTTACTTTATCTGGCATTAACTGAAAGTTGTAGTTTCTCAGTTACAACCTCGGCCCCAGGGGATGTAATTATTCCAAGTGGAGTAGTATTAACAATCGCAGACAAAGCAATTCTTTATATAGATCTTCATAACTACAAATTACTTATAAAATCTGGTGGAGGAGTTTTAATTAAACTTGGAGGAGCAGTTAAACAAACTCCAAGTGGAACAGTGCCAACACGTTCCCCATCAACTCTTACTGGAAATATTGTATTTCATCATACCGATCATTTAAGTGGAAGTAATGTGGACACAGATGTTAATGGTAATGTTATTTCTTTATTAGATTATTATCCTTATGGGAATGTTAGGATAGATGAAAAAAGTGGTGATTATAAAAATAAATATAAATTTACTGGAAAAGAATTAGATGAAGAAACGAATTTTTATTATTATGGGGCGAGGTATTATAATGCAAAGATTGGGAGGTTTGTGAGTGCTGATACACGGCAAGGAGATTTAAATGATCCGTAGAGTTTAAATAAGTATTCGTATGTTTTGAATAATCCGCTGAAATATGTTGATCCAACTGGACTATATAACATAAAAGATGGAACAGTTGAAAAAGGCGATACATTAAGAGGTATTACCAAAGAATTAAATAATTATTTTGGAACTAATAATTCTGTTGATGATTATGTTAAAATGAATGGCATATCTGATCCAGATAAAATTTAAAATATGTTTAATCTAAATAATAGAAATATTCCGATTTACAAAGCAAATACTTTTTGGAAAAGATTTGTAGGATTGGCCTATAGAAAAGCTCCAAAATATGGATTGATTTTTGAGAATTGTAGAATGATTCATACGGTTGGTATGTGTTTTAAGATAGACGTTTTTTGTCTTGATGGAAATTTAAAAATTATATATATCAAGAGAAATATTAAACCGTTAAAAATTTTCCTTGCCCCAAAAGAGACAAAAAGTGTAGTTGAAATTCCAAGTGACTTTAAGGTTCAGCTTCCAAGCGAATCAATTACTTTTTGAAAAATCGCTTTAATCTTATCACCTAAAGCAGTTGCCACCGCAACAACTACTAGAGCAATTAAGGCTAATATCAATGCGTATTCTGACAAAGTTTGTCCGGATTCATCTTTTAATAACTTTGACACATTTGAAAGAAATAATTTCATATAAAAAATATAGAAATAATTATATTATAATTAAATAGCAGATATTTTTTCCTGTCCATAGTCTGTTTTTGAGAAAATAGAAATTTTAACAAATTTTTAATATTTTTTGCGGGAAAAATTAAGATTTTACTAAATAAAATGTAGACAGGATTTTATTAAATTGATTTTATTATTATGTATAAAATAAATAAATGGCAAAAATTATAAAAAAAATGTTACAAAAACAAAGTGGACAAGCCTTAGTTGAATTTGCGGTAGTAATTCCTATTTTTCTTCTTATTATAATAGGAATAATAGGAGTAGGGTATATGCTTGTTGCTGAACAGGTAGTCACATATGCAGCCCGTGAAGGTGCTCGTATTGGGGCGCAAACCAATAAAAACGATCAAATAAATGGAGCGATTGAAGCTGCTATGAAAGCTTTTGATAATAATTACAGCAGAACAACTATTATGATTAGTCCGGCAGAAGAAACAAGTCCTGATCGGGTAAGAGGAAAAACTTTAAGTGTTTCTGTGGCCTACACTGTACCATTTACTATCCCATTAATAAATAATGGGGAAATAATAAAAGTAAATGCAGAATCTTTAGCAAGAATAGAATATGATGATTCATTTTAAAAAACATAAAGCAAATATTTTAGTTTTGACTGTTTTGTCAATGGCAATCATTATGATGCTTTTTGGCGTGATAATAGATTTAGGACAGTCATATCTAACTAAAGCGAAAATACAGACAATTGCTGATCATAGTGCAAGTGCAGGAGCAACTGTTGTAGGAGATATGATTCTAAAAGCTGCTGAAAATAATTTAGTTTCAGACCCCTCACTTCAGAATATAGAGAATTCTCTTTTGTTAATTACAAAAGATGATATAGAAGATATTGTTTCAGATAAATCACGCGTTACAGATGAAGTAAAAAAATACATTTCTTTAAATTCCCAAAGTAATCACCTGCAAGTGGAAAATTATGAGATAATTTATCCTTATGATTATTACCAAGGCAACTCGAAAATTATGACAAAAGTTATTATTAAAAAGGATCAGAATTTTTTCTTTGCGAAACTATTAAATAAAAATAAAATTACCATAACAGCTGAAGCTATAAGTTCTATGCCTATTAAATAATCTTGTTAATTATGTTTTTTAAAAGTGATAAAAACAAACTCGAAGATTCCCCATTAACTCTAAATTTACAAAAAAAGAAGCGCCTATATATTATTTTTAGCATTTGTACTTTGCTTATTGCTGCTTTACTCTTAATTAATTGGACAAAGAAATTTGAAAATGAAAAAAGATGGATTGATGTTGTCGTGACAAGCAGAGACATAAATGAAATTAAGATTGTTGAGGATATTGATTTGCAAATGCAAGCTTATCCAAAAATTTTAATAAATGATGAAATTTTCACAAAAAAAGAAGATTTGATTGGGCTTACTTTAACTCGCAACTTACCAAAAGGAGCAATTATATACAAAAGAGATGTTTTGCAATCTATAAGTTCAGATTCAATATCTTTGTTGCTTCCACAAGATAAAAAAGCTTTTTCAATAGATGATTCATGGTTGGCGGCAAAAACTTTTGTAAAAGTAAAAGATCATGTGGATATAGTCATTGGCAATGAAAAAACTAATCTTGGGGAAAATGATTTTATAATAAGAAATGCAGAAATTATTAATGTGACTGATATAAGTGGAGGATCAAAATCAATTACTCTGGCACTAACTGATGCTGAAATAAGGCTTATTATGTACGCAAAAGTAAATGAATTCTCTATGCAATTTGCAATTTTGCCAGTTCAACTACGTTAAAATAAATCATGGGAACTAAAGGAAAATGTCTGTATTTCGAAGGGGCAAAAGGAGGTGTTGGTACAACCTTTCTTGTCTCACAAATCGCTTTATATTTAAGTGAGCTAAAAAATCAAAAAGTCCTGCTTTTACAAATAGGAAGTCTTGGTGATATACATTTATATTTGGGATATGATACTGCCTTTAGTATCAGCACGTTTTTGCCGTATTTTGAAGAAGCTGACAGCCTAACGCTTTCTGCCCTATCAAAAATAACAAACAAAAAAAACGCCCTTTTTTTTATGTCTGGGCCTGATGAAATTTTTGAGGTTGATAAAATAGCCAAGCTTCCATCTTTAGAAATATTTGCCATTTTAAAAACCTATTTTGATTACATCATTATTGATGGTGGTACAAATTTTTCCCCAAAAATTCCAAATATTATTGACCAGGCAGATTTTTTTTGGACAGTCATAAATAATGATTTATCATCTTTTAAAAGATTCCTTGATGTTTTTAAAAATTTTGAAGATCAAACTAAAAATAAACACGCAATCATATCTAATCTGAATAAATCAAATGCAAAAAAAATCTTAAAAGAATTTAAAAACCACTTAAACGGTCAAATTGAGGCAATATTTGAAAAAGATGAAGAGAGTTCATTTTATGCCCTCAGCACTGGAAAAAGTATTTTTAGTCAAAAAAATAGCTTTCTTAAAGATTCTATTTCACAGTTTATTGAGGAAAAAATATTAAATAATTTTTTAAGTTAAGATCTAAAATGCCATTCGAAACATACACGCAACAGATTCTAAAAATTTTTCTTGAGGAAGTTAAAAATGCAAAATATGAAAAAGAAGATAAATTTTTTATAAAAGTAAGGCTTGAAAAAATTATGGAAAATGAAAAAATTTTTCTTCCCCCTCTGCAAAAAGAAAAACTTCTTCAACTCCTGATAGATAATTTAATTGGGTTGGGTCCTTTGGAAGATTTACTTAGGGATGACCAAATCTCAGAAATAATGGTAAATGGTAAAGATCAAATTTTTATAGAACAAAATGGTTGCATAGTGCAAACAAATTTAACATTTCGATCGGAAGATGATTTGCTAAGGATTATAAGACGAATTGCAGGTAAAATAGGAAGGCGTATTGATGAATCAAGTCCAATGGTCGATGCAAGACTTCAGGATGGGTCGCGTGTTAATGCTATTATTCGTCCATTAAGTCTTATTGGTCCTGTACTTACAATTCGTAAATTTCCAAAAGAAGCTTTTAATATTGAAAAACTTTTGAAATTTCGAAGTGCAACATCTGAAATGGTTAAAATTTTAAAAGAATGTGTAGAGAAAAAATGGAATATTTTAATCTCGGGAGGAACTGGAAGCGGTAAGACAAGTTTGCTTAATGCCTTAGCAAATTGTATTCCCAAAAATGAAAGAATACTTACTATAGAAGATTCTGCGGAAATGAAAATTGATCATCCTCATCTTATTTCTTTGGAATCACGACCTATGAATATTGAAGGGAAGGGAGAGATTACAATACGAGGTTTAGTAAAAAACGCTTTAAGAATGAGGCCTGATAGAATTATAGTTGGTGAAATTAGAGGTGGTGAAGCAATAGATATGCTTCAGGCAATGAACACTGGACACAAAGGTTCTCTCACTACAATTCATGCCAATGCACCTTTAGAAGCTTTATCAAGACTTGAAACAATGACTTTAATGTCTAATCTTGAACTTCCACTTCCAGCAATTCAAACACAAATTCAGCAATCAGTTGATTTAATTATTCAACAACAGCGTTTATCCAATGGACAGAGAAAAATTATGTCAATTGAAGAAGTTGAAAAAAATAATGATATAAAACAAGGGTATAAATTAAATATTTGGTTTAAATACGATCGCAAAAAAGATGTATTTATTGCGTCAGATCAAGTGCCGAAAGAAATACCTTACTACTCCTAAAATGATGAATTTAGAAAATGCAAATTTATTTATTGCAGCTACACTGATAAGTATTATTGTGATTTTAAGAACAATATCAGTGATTTCAATAAATGGATTATATGTGAAACGACAAAATAAATTTTTAAAATTTTTATTTAAAAAATTTAATCACGGAGCAAAGCAAAATAATAAATTAAATATTTTTAAAAAATTAGATTTATTTTTTTCACAATATAAATTCACAAAAGATCTGGCAAAAAAATATTCTATTATTGATCAAAAATCACATTTCTCTATTTTCATTTTAATTATTATTCTAATAAGTATTTTTGCTTTTATTATTGCGCGATTTATGCATATCCCATCCATTTATACTTGCATTATAAGTATTTCTATTCTATTAAGTCCGAAATTTATTATTTCATTTTTATATAAAAAAATCCAAAACAGCGTAAATGAACAATTGCCAGATATGTTTGATGCCATGGCAAATACACTTCAAGCAGGTTATAGCATCACTCAATCAATAGAATTTTTAAGCAGAGAAATAGATTATCCTTTAAGATATTTTTTAAAAAGTCCAACTGAAAAATTAAAATATAACTTGCCTATTACAGAAATATTAGGATCTTTGGGACAAGAGATCCCGTTAGATGATATGAAGCTCTTTATTAATGCAGTGTCTTTGCAACAAGATATTGGAGGTAATCTGGTTGAAATGCTTCAGCATATTTCCCACAGCATCAGAGAAAGATTAAAAATAGAAAAAGATGTTAAATCCTATACTGCTCAAGGACGTTTTTCAGGATTAATGCTCGCAGGACTAGGCCCTTTGTCTTTAGGCGCTTTTTGGATGGTAAGTTCTGAATATGTAAAACCTTTATTTAATACAAATATTGGGAATTTTATGCTTTTTATGGCCATCGTGCTTGAAATAATTGGCTTCTTTTGGATTCGCAAAATTATTAAAATTAAAATTTAAAATAATGCCTGTTAGTCAAATTATTATCATCTTTATATTGTTTGCATTTTTTTTGTATTTTTTTGGGAAATTTTTATTTCCGAGCTATACGATTAATCTTGAAGATAAATCAAAACCACTATTTTTGCGCATAATTAGAAAAAAACTTTTCAAACCAGGTTTTATAATTAAAAAATGCAACTCAGAAAAAAAAATCAGATATTTGTTGGCTTTAGCAGGCTGTCCATATGACTTAACAGTAGATCATATAATGAGAATTCAAGAGTTGTTTTTATTTACATGTGAAATTTATGTATTTATAAGACTTTGGATAGTTGGTGGATTTTGGAAACATTTATTTTTGTATATTGTGCTTGGATTAATAGTGTTTTATCTGCCTTTACTTTGGTTAAGAGCGGAAGGGGCTAAAAGGAGGGTGACATTTGAAAAGAAATTACCTCCCAATATAGATTTGCTTATCTTAGCTATCGAAGGGGGAATGAATCTTGAATATGCAGTTGAACATTTAAGTATGATTAGCGATGATGTTTGTGCTAAAGAATTTTTACAAGTGAGTAAAGAAATGCATTATGGAATCTCAATTGAAGAGGCCTTAAAAAATATGCAAAAAAGAATAGAAAATGAAGATTTTGATAGATTTGTAATGTTGCTTTTGCAAGCAAAGCAGCTTGGAGTATCACTTGGGAAATCTTTGAGGATTCAGGCTGATCTGATGAGAACAAGGAAAAAGCAAAAAGCTGAAGAATTATCACGGACAGCGTCTGTAAAAATTATGATTCCTCTTGTTTGCTGTATTTTCCCTGCACTTTTAATAATTTATTTAACCCCAGGAGTAATCCAATTTCTTAATATAATGAAATAATTAAATTCTTCATTCTGAATTAAATATGTCTCTTAAAATTTTAATTTTCATTTCATTCATAAGTTTAATTACTGATTTATATCATAGAAAAATTTATAATATTGTTTTAATAATAGGATTTATTGCTTTAACAATAAACTTTATTTATTTACGAAATTGGCAGGGGATTTTTGTTGGCTTAATAACAGGACTAGCTATTTTATTTATTTTTATAATTCCATTTCAAAAAGGAGGGCTTGGCGCCGGTGATGTTAAATTATTTAGTATAATTGTTTTTGGACTTGGCTTCCCTGAAGGATTAAAAGTTTTAGTTGTAATTTTTTTAATAGGTGGTCTGCAGGCTTTAGCTACATCAATTTATTTTATCTTTAAAAACAATAAAAAAATAACAAAAGACTTAATTTTTTCTTCAAATGTAAAATTACCTTATGCTATTTCCATACTTGTTGGATTAATTATTTATAATAAGTTTTGTATCAGTTTTTGTTATTTTTGAAAATATTTTTAATTTTTCTTTTATAATTTATTTTAGTTTTTTATAAAGAACTAACTCAACTTTGAGAAGCAAATCGCCTAAGAGAAGGACGAAGTACATTATTTTAAAAAAAACTTTAGTTTAGTCCTCTATCACCACCATAATTTCCTTTTTTTCCTTTGTTCTCGTTAGTGGCGGAGATTTGGTAAGTGCCAGGAATCTTCGGTTGCCAGATAACTTCAGTACCTTTAGCTAAAAATTTGCCATTAATATACCATTCTAGTTCTTCATTGGATTTAAGTGGAATTTGTAAATTTTCTGAAAATAAGAATTCATCATTGTTGTGAGGGGAGAGGATTAGTGTTGGATTTATAAGCAAATTTTTGTGATATTCGAAATCATCATTTTTTAAACCATATTCGATAGTATTTTCATTTGGGAAATTCTGAATTTGATCAAAAACAAAAGGAGTTTTTTTGTTATAATTTGAGTTTAGGAGTAATGTCATGACATCATGCCATATAAGTCCAGCGCCAATTTGTGAGGAGAGTTCTTTCATTGGACTGTTATCTGCATTGCCAACCCAGACTCCAACCAGAAAATCCGGAGTGTAGCCGATTGTCCAGGTATCGCGAAATTTTTGGGAAGTGCCTGTTTTGACTGCGAAATTTTTTTGGGGGAGATTTAAATTGCTTGCCATACCAAATTGATCAATTCCAGTATTTCTGTCAGATAAAATTTTATTTGTTAATTCAATATATTTTTCGTCAAATATTTTTTTGTTTGGCGTAAAATATAAATCTCCATTATTTGAAGTTTTTAAAGGTTTTAGATAACCATTATTTGGAAAAATTGTGAAGTAATATGATAAGGATAATAAATCCATTTCAAGATTTCCAAGTGCTATTCCATACTCGTAAGTTTCAAGTGGTTGAACAGATTTAAATTGCAAATCTTTTGAAAGAAAATTGTAAAAATTTTTAAGCCCGACATATTCTAAAACTTTTAAAGTTGGAACATTTAGACTGTTAGACAAAGCTATATGTAGAGTTATTATGCCATGGTATTGATAGTCATAATTTTTTGGATAATGTGCGAAGTTTCCTGCTGTGTAATATTTATATTCACGATCATCAACAAGAGTGTAAGGCCTTAAATCTTTTTCAAACCCTTTCGTGTAAATAAATGGTTTAACAGTTGACCCAATGGCACGACTTTTCATTGCCATATTAACTTGATCTGCATTTAAATCTGAATATGGATCTTTAGTGCCAACAATTGCAATAAGTTCATTTTCTGGAATTTTGATCACTACTATTGCAGCATTTCTTGCGTTGTATTCATATAAAGTTGATAATTTTTCTTTTGCAATAGATCTGATTTTGTCATTTAAGTCTTGATCAATAGTAAGATTTTTTTTAGTTAAATTTTTATTTAATTTTAAATCTTTAATCTCAAATGCTGATTTTTTAGTTATAAAATTATTGAATTTGTTTTCTAGAATTTGAATTTCTTTTTTTTCAAAATCATTTATTTCTAAATTTTCTAATCCTAAAATTCCAGCAATTTTTTCAGCTTCTTTTTTATTGTTTTTTATAAATGGATTTAAGTTAGTTGGAGAACTTATTGTGGCAAGAAGTTTACAAATTTCTTCATTGCTTAAGTTTTCTGAATTTTTGTCGAAATATAATCTGCTTGCGAGTGAAATTCCCTGCACATTATGGCCGAAAAAAATGGAATTAAGATACATCTCCAGAATTTTATTTTTAGATAAATTTATTTCTAAAGCTTTAGTATAGAAAATTTCGATGATTTTATTTTTGCCGGTTCGATCATTTTCATGATTAAGTAGAATTTTAGTCAATTGTTCAGTAATGGTGCTTGAGGCCGTGTTTTTACTGTTAAAAAACAAACGCCAAATGGCTCTTAATTTACTGATAGGATTTAACCCTAAATGGTAGTAAAAATATTGATCTTCTTTTTGAATAAGTAGATTTTTTAAATTTCCAGGAATTTTTTGCGTGTAAATAGCATAAAATTTTTTTTGATTTGGTAAAATTTCAATAATTTTATTATTTCTGTCAGTGACGATGGTCGATTCATTTTGTTTATATAACTCAAGAAGATTTTTGCTGGCAAAATTTGCCCAAGTAAAAAATCCTGCTATAATAAAGCTTAAAATAAGGGCGATGATGGTTAAAATTTTTTTCATATACTTCCTCGACTTTTAATCAAAAACAGATTATCATCAAAATTCTCAGGTTTGAAATCTTAAATTTTAAATGCTACACTTACACAGCGTAATTTTTATTTAAAACTTTACATAAAATTAAAATATAATGAAAAACGATAAGATAATTGTTAAGGGCGCAAAAATTCATAATTTGAAAAACATTGATGTGGAGATCCCTAGGGATAAATTAATTGTATTTACTGGGTTATCTGGCTCAGGCAAATCATCTCTTGCCTTTGATACTATTTACGCTGAAGGCCAAAGACGCTATGTGGAAAGTTTATCCACTTATGCCAGGCAATTTTTGCAAACCACGGAAAAACCGGAAGTTGATCAAATATCAGGATTATCTCCTGCCATTTCTATTGATCAGAAAACCACTTCTCATAATCCTAGGTCGACAGTTGGCACTGTTACAGAAATTTATGATTATTTAAGGTTGTTATACGCAAAAATTGGTCATCCTCATTGTCCTTATTGCGGCACCGCATTATCCAGACAGACTATTAGTCAGATTGTAGAAATTATTGCTAATTTGGAAACTGATAAAAAAATTATTTTATTAGCGCCGATTATTAGAGACAAAAAAGGCGCTTATCAAAAAGTGTTTGAGAGAGTGAAAAAAGACGGTTTTGTCAGAGTAAGGGTGGATGGCGAAGTATACAGTGTTTTGGAGCTGCCTGAACTTGATGAGAAGAAAAAACATTCTATTGAAGTGGTGGTTGATAGGTTGGTAATCAAAGATTTGAAAATTAACAAAAAAGTCTTGTCTTCAGGTCAAGAAATCGAAATTTCTAACCCTAATAGAACCAGACTGGCTGATTCAGTGGAAACTACCGTTCGTTATGGGAATGGTATTATTATTATTCAGGATCATAATAGTAAGAAAGATATGATTTTTTCTGAGCATTTTACCTGTCCTAATCATAGTGAAGTTAATATTCCAGAAATCGAACCTAGAAATTTTTCTTTCAATAGTCCGCATGGCGCTTGTGATGATTGTCATGGGTTAGGGACAAAATTGGAAGTTGATAGAGATTTAATTATTCAAAATCAGAATTTAACTTTAGCCGAAGGTGCTATCACTCCTTGGTCTGGCTCAGTATCTCATTTAACTTGGTATAATAATTTGCTTAATGAGGTAGCTAAAATTTATAAATTTTCTATGAACGTGCCGGTGAAAAAACTTTCAGACGAAGTGTTGAATATAATTTTGCAAGGAACAGGCGATAAAAAATATAAAGTCAGCTTAAATAAAGATGCCGCTAGCGCTTCATTTGAAGGCGAATACACCACAACATTCGAGGGAGTGATCCCTAACCTGGAAAGGCGTTATCGAGAAACTGAATCTGATTATTTAAGAAAAAAAATTGAAAGTTACATGCAAATTTCTAAATGCTTGACTTGTGATGGCAAAAGATTAAAAAAGGCAATGTTATCAGTAAAAATCCATAATAAATCAATTATAGATGTTACTGAATTTTCTATTAAATCAGCTATTGATTTCTTTAAAAATTTAAAATTATTAGGCAATGAAGGCCTTATTGCTAAACAAATCTTGAAAGAAGTGATAGATCGCTTGAATTTTTTGCAAGATGTGGGATTGAGTTACTTAACTTTGAATCGGTCAGCAAATACTTTATCGGGAGGCGAAGCTCAAAGGATTAGATTGGCAACGCAAATTGGTTCTCAATTACAAGGAGTTTTGTATGTGCTTGATGAACCTTCAATTGGTTTGCACCAAAATGATACCGCTAAATTAATTAAAACTCTTATCCATTTAAGGGATATAGGCAATACAGTAATTGTGGTGGAACATGACGTGGAAACTATGATGAGTGCTGATTATATTTTAGATGTTGGCCCTGGAGCCGGTAAATTAGGGGGAGAAGTGGTGGCAGCGGGTACGCCCCAAGAATTGATGGCCAACAAGAATTCTATTACTGGCCAATATTTGTCTGGTGCTGTGAAAATCGATATTCCTAAAGTTAGGCGTAAAGGTAATGGCAAATTTTTAGAAATTATTGAAGCGAATGAAAATAATTTAAAAAATGTAAATGTAAAAATTCCTTTAGGTTGCTTTGTGGGAATCACTGGGGTTTCTGGTTCTGGTAAATCTAGTTTAATCAACGACATTCTGGTGAAGTCTCTGGCTAGATCTTTGAATAACGCTAAGTCAGTTCCCGGCAAACATAAAGAAATTTTAGGCGTAGAACATTTAGATAAAATTATTAATATTGATCAGTCTCCAATTGGTCGCACTCCCAGATCAAACCCAGCGACTTATACTGGAGTATTTACTGATATTAGAGAATTATTTGCTTCATTGCCAGAATCTAAGTTAAGAGGATATACGCCGAGCAGATTCAGTTTCAATGTTAAAGGTGGACGTTGTGAAGATTGTGAAGGCGATGGTATCAAGAAAATTGAAATGCATTTTTTGCCGGATATTTATGTGCCTTGTGAAACTTGTCATGGAAAAAGATATAATCGAGAAGCTTTGGAAATTATTTATCGTGGCAAAAATATTGCTGATGTCCTAGATATGACCGTTGATGAAGCCTTGGAATTTTTCACCGCTATTCCTTCGATTAAATCCAAATTAACTACTTTAAGTGAAGTTGGACTGGGCTATATTCATTTGGGTCAGCCGGCAACAACTCTATCTGGTGGTGAAGCCCAAAGAATTAAGTTAGCGACTGAATTGTCCAAAAGATCTACAGGCAGAACGTTTTATGTGCTTGATGAACCAACTACTGGTTTACATTTTGATGATGTTAAAAAATTACTGGAAGTATTAGAAAGATTAGTGGAAAGCGGCAATACAGTTTTAACGATTGAACATAATTTAGATGTCATAAAAACCGTTGATTATGTTATTGATTTAGGTCCAGAAGGTGGTGACAATGGCGGAGAGGTGATAGTCACGGGTACACCTGAAAATGTTGCTAAATGTAAAACTTCTTTAACCGGAAAATGGTTAGGAAAAATTATAGATTTTAAATTATAAATTTTAAAATTTCTGTCTTGCCTAAATACGATTTTAAATGTCGAAAATGTGATTTTACTTTTGAAGCGTATAAAGCTATTCATGAAATTGATAATCCTTCCTGTCCTAAATGTGCTCATACTAAGACAGAGAAACTCTTGTCAGTGCCAGCCATTGCCTTCAAAGGCAGTGGCTTTTATAAAACCGATCATAGTCACAGTGCGAAAGATAAGCCTGTTTTAAACAAAGCTGGTACTGTTGCTTCTCCCATTGTCTCGCCAGTAAGCTCTACACCAACAAATAAAGAGAATAAGGACAATCCAAAAATTAAAAAAGTATAAATTACGGTTAATTATTGCAATACTATTGCAATAAGATTTTTTGTAATTTATTTGATTTTTTACGCTTTCGTGGTATTGGCTGAACGGATTTTAGTACTGATTTCATTATAAAGATCAACGTTCTCTTTTAAAAATTGTTTAGCGGTTTCTCGACCTTGGCCTAATTTGGTTTCGCCATAACTATAGAAGGCCCCTGATTTTTTGATGAATTCATATCCCAAAGCGATATCTAATAAATCACCAGTGCTAGAAATGCCTTCGCTATACATGACATCAAATTCTGCGATACCGAAAGGAGCGGCAACTTTATTTTTCACTATTTTCACCTTGACATGATTGCCGGTAACTCGATCTCCTTCGGTGATTTTGGCTGTTGATCTGATATCCATTCTAACGGAAGAGTAAAATTTCAAAGCATTACCACCGGTAGTGGTTTCTGGATTGCCAAACATTATGCCAATTTTCATACGTAATTGGTTAATGAAAATGACAGAACATTTTGACCTACTGATAATAGCGGTTAACTTACGCAAAGCTTGGCTCATCAGTCTTGCTTGTAAGCCCATGTGTTGATCTCCCATTTGGCCTTCAATTTCATTTTTAGGTGTTAGGGCGGCCACCGAATCAATCACAATGACATCCACAGTATTTGATCTTACTAATGTTTCCACTATTTCTAAGGCCTGTTCTCCATTGTCAGGCTGTGAAATGATTAACTCATTTGTTTTTACTCCAATTTTAGCGGCATACTCCGGATCAAGAGCGTGTTCTGCGTCAATAAAAGCGGCAATCCCTCCAGATTTTTGCGCTTCGGCAATAATATGTAAAGTAACAGTGGTTTTGCCTGAACTCTCTGGCCCAAAGATTTCAATGATTCTACCCTTGGGGATGCCACCGCCAAGAGCTTTGTCCAGAGATAAGCATCCGGTAGAAATGGTTTCAATATTCATTTTTTTAGAATCCCCTAAACGCATAATGGATCCTTTGCCAAATTGTTTTTCAATTTGAGATAAAGCGGCATCAATCGCCTTGAGTTTTTCGTCTGACATAGAAGAAGAAAAAAGAATAAAGTAAAAAGAAAAAAATCTTTTCTAAATTTATTTTAGGTGAGCAAATTCTCACCGTCAAGAGAATTTTGGAAAATCATTTTTTCCTTCTTGTTTTTTAATCCAATCTTTTAAAGAAGTCCATTCAAAATCGTTCTTTTCTAATTCATTATAGATATTATCAAAGTGTTTATTGAATTTATTCATATGCTCTAAAAACAGTTTTTTTGTAAGCATATTACTTTTTGGATTTGTTTTTTTCATAATTGAGATTTTAAAACTTAAGATTCATATTGGCATTTTAAAAATTAATTATGGATTTTTCGTGAATTTAATCCCAAAAAATGATGGAGTTTTTTTTATCTATTCTTCCAGCCACTATTTTTACTACTACGCTTTAAAAAATCTCTCTTTATTTTTTTTTCTTTGGGGGGTAAGATTCGACCAAATGAGCTTTTATCTTTTTTATTTTTTTTAAAATTTATCATTGCTTATGGATTCATTATCAAAGCTGAAGTCTCAGTATAAGTATTGGGAAATATCTGCTGATTTGATAGACCAATGTATCGATATCGCTCTTAATTTAAGTCAAAGTGGACATCCAGGTGGTTCAAGGTCAAAGGTTCATATTTTGATTGCAACCTTGCTTTCTGGAGTGATGAGATGGGATATCAGGAAGCCTGAAATGCGTTTTGCTGACAGATTTATTTTGGGGGCAGGGCATGCTAATCCGGTTGTATATGCGACTTTGGCTGTTTTCAATGAAGCTTTGAGAAGGAAATATAATAAGACAAAAAACAGCAAATATCTGTGTCCTTATGGCGATAATTTTGTGCTTTATCCTGAAGATTTGTTGACTCTTAGGCAGAAGGGTGGACTACCAGGACATGCTGAAATGGCTGGTAAAACTTTATTTTTTAAATGTAATACTGGCCCGAGTGGTCATGGAGCGCCTGTAGCCGCTGGTGAAGCTTTTGTTTATAAATATATTGGATATTTATGTTGGAAGGGGAAGGAGGTTTGACTCCGGGTGTTGTCCATGAAACTAAGAATTCTGCTTATGGACTAGGTTTGGGAAATTTAATTGCCCTGATTGATTGGAATGATTATGGAATAGATGATCGCAAGTTCAGTGATGTTGTTTATGGAACCCCGCAAGAATGGTTTTCTCATCATGGCTGGAAGGCTTATGGGACAGAGAATGGATCTGATTTTGAATCAATTATGAAAGCTTATGAAAAATTATTTGAAAATGATGATAAATTGACTCCAAAAGCTCTTTGGGTAAAGACAAGAAAGGGCAGAGGTTATGGTAAATTTGATAATGCAAGTCATGGGTCTGCTCATGCTAGAAATTCAAAGGAATTTTGGATTACAAAACGTGAATTTGCGGAAAAATATGATCTTAAATTTGAATGTATGGATGCATGTGAATGTTGTTATGTTGATAATAAAGATGAAATGAAGTCCGCACTTGAAACTGTTATGTCGGTTTTTGATAAAAATCCAGATTTTTTGGATTACTTGGCTGATAGATTGATTGAAATGGCCGAAATGGTTCCAGAAGATTTAGATAAAAATAAAATTTTTGATAAAAATCCTTTAAAAGATAAAGCTTTGTATGATTATAAGAATTATCCTGTATATTTAAAACCAGGGACAAAAGTGACAAATAGTAAAGGCATGGGAGCTTTTGGGTCATGGATAAATACTTATTGCCAACAAAAATATGGCCGTCCTTTATTTTTTGCGGCATCTGCTGATTTGGCTGGATCGACGAATGTAATTGGATTTTCTCACGGACATAATGGAGCTGAGAATTTTGGAATGTATAATCGGGTTACAAATAAAAAAGGGACACTACTTCCTCAAGCTATTACTGAGTTTGCAAATGCGGGAATTATGGTCGGAATATCTTCTGTTAACCTAGATAAAAAACCTTTTGAGCAGTTTAATGGATTTTATTCGATTTCATCAACTTATGGAGCTTTTTCATACCTGAAATATGGAATAATGCGTATTTTTAGCCAAACTGTACAGGATTCAAACATTAAATTAGGTAAAACAATCTGGGTATCTGGGCATTCTGGCCCTGAAACGGCTGAAGATAGCAGAACTCATTTTGGAATTTTTTCTCCTGGTGTTACGCAATTATTTCCAAAAGGTCATGTTATTAATTTACATCCATGGGAATATAATGAAGTCCCAGTAGTTTTGGGTGCGGCTTTGGCCACCGAAAAACATATTATAGTCTTACATTTGACTCGTCCGGCGATAGAAATTCCTGATAGAGAAAGTTTGGGAGTTGTTTCACATTTTGAGTCTGCAAAAGGAGCCTATATTATTAAGGATTATGATAAAAATCGTGAAAAAGAGGGGATTGTTATTGTCCGTGGAACTAAGCCAACCGCTAATATTATTGAACTTTTACCGAAAATTAGAAAAGAAGGTCCAAATGTGAAAATTATTGCGGCTATTTCAAGCGAGTTATTTGAAATGCAAACTAAGGAATATCAGGATTCAGTTATTTCTAAAAATGAATGGCTGAATGCAATGATTATTACAAATACTGGCATTGATTTAATGAATCACTGGATGAAACATTCGATTGTGAAAGAATACTCGCTTTCTCCAGATTGGGATGACAGATGGCGAACTGGCGGTACGCTGGATCAGGTAATGGAAGAGTCTCATTTGTCTAAGGACTGGATCTGGAAAGCAATAACTAAATTTGCTGAAGATAAGGCATTAAGGATTAAGAAGATTAAGGAAGGAATGTTTGAGTAGGATAGAAAAAAGAAAAAAGTGTGAAAGTGTGAAGGAGAAAAAGAGGAGGTAGTCAGAAGTGAGTAGTCAGTAGTCAGTTTGAAATGACCGATTACCGACCACTGACTACTGATTACTTATTACAACATTTAGAATTTAAAATTTTTATTATGAACTATACACTTGCAAAAAGAATAAGCAGATTAGGCACTGAAACTGCGTATGCTGTTTCTGAAAGTGCCAGCAAATTAGCAATGAAAGGGAAAAAGATTTATCCTTTTCATTTAGGGGATATTAATTTACCTACACCGTTTCATATTATTGAAGCTATGAATAAAGCTATTAAAGATGGCAAAACAGGATATACTCCTGCGGCTGGTATTTTGCCTTTAAGGCAGGCAGTTGCAGATTATATTGGTCAAGCCAGAGGTGTGAAATATAATGTTGATAATGTAGTTATTCATCCAGGAGGCAAGCCTGTAATCGGGAAATTTTTACAAGTTGTTATGGAGGAAGGGGATGCTGTATTATACCCAAATCCAGGTTATCCAATTTATGAATCACAAATTGAATATTTTGGCGGATTAGCACTACCATATCAATATATTCCGACAAAAACCGGATTCAAAATTGATCGTGAACAGGTTGAAAATTATGTGAAAAAACATAAACCCACTGTTCTTATTTATAATAATTATCAAAATCCTTTGGGAGCAGAATCTGATGATGATGAAATGAACTGGATTGCTAAAATTACCATTGAAAACAATATGTTGGTTTTATCAGATGAAGCTTATTTTGATGTTAGATATTCTGGACAAGCTAAAAGTATAGTTTCTATTCCTGGTATGCAAGAAAGAACTATGATTTTGCATACTTTTTCCAAAACTTTTGCCATGACTGGCTGGAGGCTGGGAGCGTCAATAGGGCCAGCAGAAATTAATAATGCCATTGCCAAAATTAATACCAATGATGAGGCCTGTACAACACATTTTATTCAATATGCAGGCATAGCGGCGATACAGGGAGATAGAGAACCAACAAGACAAATTATGAATACTTTGAGAGATCGAAGAGATGTGTTGGTAAATGGATTAAATTCAATTCCAGGTATTTCCGTTCCAGTGCCTAATACGACTTTTTATTTATTTGTTGATATTACTGCTATATATAATAAATTAGGTTCAAAATCTTTGGAGGATTTTAGAATGAAAACTTTGGAAGCAACAGGTGTCTCTTTCTGTACCAGAGAACATTTTGGTAAGACTTTGCCTGGTGAGACTAGGAAATTTATTCGTTTTGCTTATTCAGGTATTAATGTTGATCAGATTCAAGAAGGTCTAGCGGTTTTGAAAAAGTTTTGGATGTAGATATCTTTTAATAATGAAAATTGATAGTTTCTTTTATCTCAGGATTAATGCTGTATGCTACAGGGCATGTTTTAACGGCATTTTCTAAAATTCTTTTTTCCCTAATTGAATAATTTTTTTGTGGTGGATAAATATCAATAATAATTTCAGTGACTCGTCTTGGATTTGTTCCCATTATTTTTGTTGTTTCAATTTTTGTATTTTTTATATCAATATTTGAAGTTCTAGCCGCTATACCCATTATTGTCAAAGCGCAAACAGACAAAGATGTTACGAAAAGATCTGTTGGAGAAAAACTTTCACCCCTGCCCTGATTGTCAGTTGGAGCGTCGGTAATTAATTTAGTCCCTGATTGGACATGGGTTGATTCTGTTCGAAGATCTCCAAGATAAGTTGTTGTGATTGTAGCCATAATTGAATTAAAAGTTTGTAAAGTGTTACCTTCTTTCCCTCATTTTTCCTAATAATCTTAGTATTTCAATGTAGAGCCAGACTAATGTGACCATTAATCCGAAGGCTGAGTACCATTCCATGTATTTAGGCATACCACGATCAGCCGCATTTTCTATGAAATCAAAATCAAGTACTAGATTTAAGGCCGCAATAACTACCACAATTAAACTGAAAATTATTCCGCCAATCCCTCCATCATAAATAAACGGGATGTGTACTCCAAAGAACCCCAAAATCATGGAAATTAAATAAACCAAAGCAATTCCTCCAGTGGCCGCAAAAATTCCTAGTTTAAAATTTTCTGTAGCTTTGATTAATCTTGATTTATAGGCAAGTAGTAAACAAAAAAGCGTTCCAAAAGTTAAAGCTATCGCCTGAATAACAATACCTGGATATTTCATTTCAAATAAAGATGAGATTGCCCCTAAAACAACACCTTCAAGAATCGCATAAATTGGGGCAAGAATTGGAGCAGATGTTTGTTTGAAAATTATTATTAGTGATATTATAAAAGCGGCTACAGCACTCAAAGTTAAATATCCGCTGAATATAGCTGGATCACCACCGCTTGTGAAGAATTTTTGCCAAACAAAAGTGGCTGAAGCAAATGCTAATATGACAAGTATAGCTGTTTTATTTACAGCTCCTTGAATAGTCATCATTTCAGTACCATATTCAATGGTCTGAGGTTTTCGAAAGTTATGGTCATTTAAGGCAGGATTTGCTGTTCGGATCATAAATAAGTTTGTAAAGTTATAAAGTTTGTAAAGTTCATAAAGCAAAGGAAGATATGTTTATTTTATACCAGTTAAGAGCAATATTAAAATGAATTTTATGAAAAATTTGACAATTACTTATTATATATAATATAGTCCGTTTGGGTGGAAAATTATATGAATTTATGAATATATTAAAAATAATATTAAGGGCATCACGCCGCAGTAGCTTCAAAAAATTCCAGAAGCTACGCTGATTTTATATAAAAAATTTTAAAATACAAAAGCCTCTGGAGTTAAAAAAGTCTTCAGGGGCTTTTTTTATGTTCAAATTCTTAAATTTATTAATTAATTACTAATATGAAAACTACAACAACTTATAAAAAAATCGCTTCACATGAAGGGAAAATCGGTGAAGTAAAAAAATGCGTATTACTTTATTCTGGTGGCCTTGACACATCTGTAATGCTCAAATGGATTCAAGATACTTATAAATGCGAGATAATTGCTTTGACCATAGACATTGGACAACAAGCAGATGATTTGGAAGAAATAAAGAAAAAAGCCCTTAAATTAGGGGCAAAAAAAGCATATACACTTGATTGTAAAGATGAATTTGCAAAAAATTATGTTTCAAAAGCAATTAAAGCAAATGCTCAATATCAAGGTGATTATCATTTATCAACACCAATTGGAAGACCTTTACTTGCAAAAAAAGCAGTTGAAATTGCCATGAAAGAAAATGCTGATTGTATCGCTCATGGCTGTACAGGGAAAGGCAATGATCAGGTTAGAATTGAAAGTTCGATCTTATGTTTTAATCCAAAAATGAAAGTTATTGCGCCAGTGAGAGAATGGGGGATGGGAAGAGATGAGGAACTTAAATATGCTAAAAAAAATAATATTCAGGTGCCACAGCTTAAGAAAAATGTGCCTTATTCGTGGGATGATAATATGTGGGGAGTTACTGGTGAGGGTGGTGAGATAGAAAATCCAGAATTGATTCCGCCTTTGGAAAAAATATTACAAATATGCAATACTCAGGAGAAAGCTCCAGATAAAAAAGAAATTATATCTATTACCTTTGAAAAAGGGATTCCGGTTGTTTTGAACGATCAAAAGTTATCTTTGGTGGAATTAATAAAAAAATGTAATGAAATTGGAGCAGAACATGCCATTGGTTATGTGATTTTATATGAAGATAGACTCGTTGGATTAAAAGTAAGAGGAGTTTATGAAAATCCTGGCGCTCATATAATTATCAGTGCTCATAAAGTTTTGGAAAAACTTGTCTCAACGCAGCAAGAAAATGAATTTAAAGAATTAATTGATTCTAAATGGGCTTATTTTTGTTATGGAGCGAAATGGCTTGAACCAACTATGCAACATTTAAATAAATATATTGACGATATGAATGAAAAAGTAAGCGGAATAGTAACCTTATCTTTATATAAAGGAAAAATTGATGTTTTGTCAGTTAAATCAAAAAATTCTCTTTTTAATCATAATTTAGCAACTTTTAATAAAAATTCAGCTTTCAATCAAAACTGCTCAGCTGGTTTTATTGAAATTTATTCGCTTGCAATGAAAACCGCTTATAATTTAGAACTAAGAGCTGAGAACTAAGAACTAAGAACTGTGAGTCGTAAGTGTCATTCCTGCCCCCATCTCCATTGGGGTAAACTCCGGCAGGAATCCAGTAAACATACTCATTATTTATCCAGTAACTTTCTGTATAAATAAAATCTATCATGAAATAGCATCCTTTTATTTTTTCTAACTAATCCTCCATACAAAATAAAAAAACAACACTATCGACTAAAGTCCTGCACTGGATTCCAGACTAAATCTGGAATGACACTGGCGACAAATTAACAATTAACGACCTTTCCTACTCAAATCCCAAAGCCCAAAGCTTTTCCCTTCCTTTACATTTAACTTAATTAATATGAAACTCTGGCAAAAAACTATTACCAAATTGGATCCGAAAGTTGAAAAGTATACTGTAGGAACTGATTATATATTCGACAAAGAATTAATGGTTTTTGATATACAAGCTTCAAAAGCTCATATCAAAGGACTTGAACGGATTGGTATTCTGAAAAAAACTGAGCTTAACAAATTTTTAAATGCTTTTATTGATTTGGAAAATGATCTAAAAAAAGGAAAAATTGAAATTAAAATTGAAGATGAAGATTGCCATACGGTAATTGAAAATTATTTAATTTCAAAATTAAGAGATATCGGTAAAAAAGTTCACACTGGGCGAAGCAGGAATGATCAGATTTTGGTGGCGTTAAGACTTTATATGAAAGATATATTGCAAAAAATAAAGTCACAAAGTTTAGAATTGTGTGAAATTTTATTGGATTTTGCAAAAAAACATAAAAAAGTGCCAATGCCTGGTTACACTCATACACAACAGGCAATGCTTTCAAGTGTAAGTCATTATTTTTGTGCTTATTTAGAAAGCTTATTAGATGATATTGATTTTTTAGATTCTGTTTATAAACACATAGATAAAAATCCTCTTGGTAGTGCCGCTTCATTTGGGGTGGCACTGCCTTTGGATAGAAAATTTACAACTTCAGAATTGGGATTTGAAGCGTTACAAATAAATTCACTTTATTGCCAAAATTCCAGAGGAAAATTTGAAAGTTTATTTTTGGAAGTTTTGGCCCAGATTATGATGACTTTAGGCAAAATGGCTTCTGATTTTATTTTATTTACATCCAGAGAGTTTGATTTTTTTCAGATCCCAGATGGTTTTGTTACTGGCTCAAGCATAATGCCACAAAAAAGAAATTTAGATGTTATGGAAATTTTAAGATCCTATGTAAATGTAGTTGTTGCAAATCAATTTATGGTAAAAGATATTTCAAAAAATCTTATTTCTGGCTTTCATAGAGATTTACAATTAATAAAGAAACCTTTAATAGAAAGTTCAAGAATTGTTTTGGATTCTTTAGAAATAATGCAAATTTTTATTGCAGGAATAAAGCCAAAAGGAAAAAATATGAAAGATAAAATTAAAAAAGATATTTTTATGGTTGATTTTGCAAATGATTTGGTAATTGAAAAAAATATTCCATTCAGAGATGCTTATAAAATTGCTTATGAAAATATTGATGATTATAAAGTTGATTTACAGAAAAATCTTAGTTCAAAAATTTCTTTGGGAGCTCCTGGGAATTTGTTTCTGCAATATTACGAAAAGAAGATTCAAGAATTTTCTTGACAGTGAGGCGCTACTCACCTAGAATGAAGTTACAGAAAAGAAATGACATGCGACTTTTTTTATTTTTGACACATTAACTTTTTTCTCATGCTAACCGAAAAACAACAACAGGTTCTGGATTTTATTAGAGATTATCAGTTAGAACATGGAGCCTCTCCAACATTGAAAGAAATGAGGATTTTTATGAAAGTCAGTTCTGATAATAGTATTTTGAAACATTTGAATGCTTTGGTGACAAAAGGGTTTATAAAAAAAGGGGATACTCCACGAAGCATAGCTTTGCTTGATGAAATAAAAGAAAAATTAAATGCAGTTGCAAAGACATTTTTAGCTCCTGTTTTGGGTTATATCCCAGCGGGCGGTCCGGTTATTTCTGAAGAGAGTGTGGTTGATCATATGAATATAGATGTATCATTGGTTAAAGACCCATCTCAGACTTTTATTTTGCGCGTAAAAGGGGACAGTATGATTGAGGCGGGAATTTTTGAAGATGATACGGTAATTGTTGACGCTTCAATTGAACCAAAACTTGGAGATATTGTTGTTGCCTTGGTTGATGGAGGCAATACTGTGAAAAGATTTATGAGAGAAAGAGATGGCTCTATATATTTACAACCAGAGAATCCTAAATATCAAAACATCTATCCTGAAAGCGAATTGCAGATTCAGGGAGTGGTTACGGGACTCATGAGGAGGTATTTATAAAATTCTAAATTCTTAATTTTGAATTCTTAATTATTGTTATCTATGAAAAATAATTTGATAAAAGAAATAAGTTTTGAATTTGCATTATTAATTTGAATGATAAAATTTAAATGTTCTTTTCAAAATTAATTTTTTAATTTAATCTTTTTTTAGTTCTTCCAAAATTAAGAATTTAGAATTCAAAATTTAAAATTTTTTTTCTATGGCTCAACTTGGTATACGTGAATATGATGCAAAACAACTTATGGCGAAATTTTTGCCGAAATTGTCTGATAATAAAATTATTGTTGAAGATAGACAGGTTTTGATTTTTGAAGGATGTGATTTGAAAAAAACAGAAAAAGAAAATTCATGGCTCAAAAAAACAAAATTAGTTTTGAAGCCTGATCAGTTATTTGGTAAAAGAGGGAAACATGGACTTGTTTGGCTAAATTTAGACTGGAATGATGTTAAGAAAATTTTTAAAGAAAAATTAAATAAGGAAGTGATGATTGGCAAGGCAAAAGGAAAACTAACTCATTTTTTGATTGAACCTTTTATTCCTCATAAAGAAGAATTTTATATTTCTATGACATCTGAACGCGACTGTGATGTGATTAACTTTTCAACACAAGGTGGCGTTGATATTGAAGCGGTTTGGGATTCAGTTAAAATTTTAAAAATTAAAGTTACAGAGGCAAAACAAAATATAGATTTTGAAAAATTTTTAGGGAAAATTGATAATAAAGCCGAAATTTCATTATTTATTAAAACTTTATATAAATTTTTTGTTGATTTTAATTTTGCATATTTTGAAATAAATCCATTTACCTTAGTTGATGGGAAAGTTATCCCACTTGATTGTGTGGCGAAACTTGATAATACTGGGGTTTTTGAATCAGGACATTTTTGGGGAAATATTGAATTTCCTAAACCTTTTGGAAGAACTTCGTCAAAAGAAGAACAATATATTGAAAATCTTGATGCAAATACTGGAGCATCTCTTAAATTAACAATTTTAAATCTTGACGGAAGAGTTTGGCCAATGGTTGCAGGTGGTGGTGCTAGCGTTATTTATGCTGATACTGTTGCTGATCTTGGATTTGGAAATGAGTTGGCTTGTTATGGTGAATATAGTGGAGGCCCTTCAACAGAAGAAACTGAAAGTTATGCGTCAACAATTTTGGACTTGATGACTCGTAAGCCTCATCCTAAGAAAAAAAGAAAAATTTTATTAATTGGTGGAGGAATTGCAAATTTCACAGATGTAGCCGCTACTTTCAAAGGAATTATTCTTGCCTTAAATAAATATGCCAAGAAGTTGAAAGATAATAATGTGAAAATTTATGTCCGAAGGGGGGGGCCGAATTATAAAGAAGGCTTGAATCTAATCAAAAAAACAGCAGAAAAATTAGGTCTTGATATGGAAGTCTATGGTCCAGAAACACATATGACAAAGATTGTGAGTATGGCGTTGGGGGATTAGGGAAGGGGAAATAGTTTAGCGACGTGACATGTTTTTTAATTTTGTCATCAGGTAAAATTTGACGATTTGAGATGAGAGATGTAAATTGATTTGAACATTAAAAAACAGAAAATAAAAACAAAATTGATCTTTAAAAATTCGGATTCAAGCAGAAAGATTATGGAGTTCTTTATATAAGACATAAAGAATCCTTTTCCCCGACAAATAAAATATAATGGATAGTTAGTATGTCTCGTGGGATATATTACATCCTTAAATAATTATAATATTATTATGGAGAGAGATACTCTTTCTAAAAAAAGGACTCTATAATTTTTCTGCTTTGCAAACAGGGTGTAAGTTTGACCTCTTAAACCCGACACAAAAATAATTCTCGATCCAAATCCATGGATTTAATTGCTATGTAGATTTGGAAGCCGAGGAGTCTGTGGATTGACTATAAACAATCTCCGAAGCAAGGCTGAAAAAATCAGGAATTCGTCATTTCTGGCAAAACAAAAATCCAAACAAAAATCTCAGCAACCGGTATACACCAAATGTCGCTGATAGATCAGGATTTCAAGGCCCTTTACAAAAACTAAAGGGCCTTTTTTAGAGGGGGGATAATGGTAAAAAAATTTGAATTATATAAAATATTTCGTTATATTTAGCTTCGCAATGAAAAATCGCTTCTAATTTATTCCCCTGTAGCTCAATGGTAGAGCAATCGACTGTTAATCGATAGGCTACTGGTTCGAATCCAGTCGGGGGAGCCAGAAATTTTCACATCGCCAGATTGAAAATTTCCCTTAAGTCTTAATCTTAACCTTAATCTTAGCCTAAAGTTTAAATCAGCATAAAAATTTCTAAGACTTAAGACTTGAGAATAACGAGAAGACTTAAGGATATTTTAAAATATAATTATGTTCGATTTTGAAAAATTTCCTGTGTATTTGAAGGCAGAGGAATTTTATGCGTTGGTTTTAGAAATATTGAAAAGCAAAGAAATTGATGCAAATATCAAAGATCAACTAAAAAGAGCAACATTAAGTATTGTTTTAAATATTGCTGAAGGTGCAGGTAAATATGCACTTGCGGATAAAAAGAATTTTTATATCATTTCTAGAGGATCTGTAAATGAATGTGTTGCAATTTTACGAATTTTAAAAATTGAAAATAAAATTACCGAAGAAGTTTTTAATAAAGGTTATGAATATTTATTAGAAATTGCAAAAATGCTTACTGGGCTTGTTAATAGTTTGGTAAAAAAATAAAAAAATATTTTTAATATTATGCGAGGCAGAACAATTAATATTTATATCCCAGATAGCAATCCAAGGGGAGTTAAAATTTGTGATTTAAAAGATTCAATTGTTAAGGCTATCTTTATTCCTAGAAGTAAATTAGATGAAGTAAGTAAAAGAACAGATATTCTTGATCCGGGTATTTATTTTTTGATTGGTAAAGAGGATGAACTAGAAAAACCTCAAGTTTATATTGGAGAAGCTGAAAATCTATTGAGTCGAATTAAGCAGCATAATGCAGGTAAAGATTTTTGGAATACAGCAATTTGCTTCGTTTCAGAGAAAAAGAATATAAATAAGGCTCATATTAAATACCTTGAAAATCATGCTTGCAGCCAAGCAAAGCAAATTAACAAATGTAAATTAGAAAACTGTGTTAATCCTACTCAATCTAGCTTAACTGAATCAGATATAGATTTTGTATTAAGCTTCTTTGATGATATTAAGATTTTGATAGCAACTTTAGGATTTCCTATATTTGAAGAAAGTAAAAAAGAAAAGCAGAATTTATTTATATGTAAAGGTAAAGATGCTTATGCAGAAGGCGAGTATTCTGAAGATGGTATGACAGTTTTTAAAGGCTCTAAAGCAAATTTGATTGAGCCTCCTTCTATTGGTAAAACAGCTTCTAACCTTAGGAAAGTATTGCTTCAGGAGAATATAATAAAAAAAGTAGATAATGTATTAATATTTGATGAAGATTATACTTTTACGTCCCCTAGCACAGCCTCTGACGTTGTTTTAGCAGCAAGTAGTAATGGTTGGGATGTTTGGAAGGATAAAGAAGGAAAAACTTTGGATGAGAGGTTTAGAAGGAAATAAAATAAAAATTTATGCAAATAAAACCAAATTATGATTTTTATGGTAATATCAAGAATACTCTTTAAAAAAAATCATTAAATTCTATATCTTCGTCGTGATAAGAATTAAGTTAAAGTTCCAGGAATTAAGGAACTTTCTATTAATATAAGATTCTCTTTTTGTGACCTAATTATATTTGATGCGGTTTTCATATGTGTAATTAAAAATCTTAATTCATCTTTATTAATAAAATTTTTTTTACTACCTTAAACATCATTAAATCCCGACCACCAACTTTGGATGACGCCAATTGCAGAAGAGTAGTTTGAAAAATATAGGAAGCGTTTATAGATTTTGATATAAGTTTTAAGAATTGGTTTCTATTTAGATCTCAGGTATAATATAATGAATGTAAATATTTAATATGAATAGCAATGAAACGTCAAAGCATATTTTGTTGGATGAATATGCTGATTCAAACGGCTTAGAGTTTCAAATGATTTCTGGTGTACCAATGATAACGGTGCCAGTTAAGAAGAAGGATAAAGCTGTAAAAGATATAGTGAATTTATGCGGTGAATCTGGAATTTTTAGAATAATCAATGGTGATTTTGTAGATGAAGTAATAGAATTTGGCACTGATAAAGAACATATAGATCATGATTTTCGTCATTGTGTCAAAGGCTTGCAAATGGCGTATGATGCACACGGGGTAGAAAAAAATGCATTAAAACATAATCTTAAAAAAGCAGATGTATTTTGTGCGTCTGATTATTTCTCGTTTAAGAGAGATTTATCTGTTAATTCTAGATATTGTTCATCAACTCTTGGTATACCTGAGGACCTTTCAGCAATAGTTATTTATAAATCAGATAGACTAAGTAAGATTGATGACACAGATGGATATTTTTTTAAAGATGTTAAAAATAAAAGAGAAGCTTTGCTGTGTGTAATCCAATTTGAAAGATTAACAACTGATTTTGAAGAACAATTAATTGCTCTGAACATAGACGAACAAATTCAATTCCTTGAAAGAAGAGTTTATGATTGTTTAACTCAAGATTTTGATGATGTTATTTATAGACGTTTAGCCTTAATAGTTATTAGATTACTTTATAGAGAATCATTAAAAAATGTATTAGATCCATCTGATGTTGTGAAAAATCGTATGAGTCAGTTGAAAGGAATAGCGGATGCTCTAAGCTATTGGCATTATTGTCGATTATTTGTTGTTCCTGTTTTGAATGAAATTGAAAAAGTATTCTCAAATAAAAAAATCAGCATAAATGAGAACAATAGAACAATTACGAATTTTATTAGCTGCTTCGTCCTATAATAGGCAAATGATGCAAGTACATTTAGATAAATTAAATCTGATGTGGAATACAGCTCAAAAAATGATTCAAAATTTATAATGAATGGATTGAATTCAAAGAGAAGATAACCAGTGTCTTGGACATTTTTTTATTCCTTGATATTTTGAATAATGAAGTTTAACACAAGCTTTATGTTGAGCTTTTGCATGCCATTAACACTATTCCTTTTTAAAAATATCACTTTTAATCATAGAAAGGTTTAAAAAGATGAAATCCTAAATATGTAAATAGTTCAGGATCGATTACAAGATTTGTTCTACAGCGTATTGAACCATTATATTTTACAGGAGATATATCAGCATGCACAGTTTCATAATCTATATGAAGCGACTTGAGTAAATTTAAGAATTTAGGAGTGAAACTATTAGCAATTACAAATGGTCTACCTTTTATATAAATAACTAAGCAATTTAAAGGCTTGAAAGTTTCTTCATCAGAAAAATCTTCTACAATTAAAGTGCAATTATTATCTTTTGCTACTTCTGCAAATGTAGTCTCGTTACATATATGGAGCTTATTGTTCGTTTTGTGATAAGATTGTCGATCAACGATAACATATGGATAGATAATTGTTACATCGGAATCAATATGTGTGTTATTAATTGGTTCTATAGGAAAAATATTCATACCAAAAAATTTTCCCATTGCTTCAGCATTTGTTATGTAGCTCGCGAAATTATGTCCTATAGTAGATGAAAATCCAAAGCCATCTACATTTAACACAAAAGCTCCACCAATACTACATTCAAGATGTGATTTTGTGAGAATTACTTTGCTTCCTTTAGACGTTACAAAATCCCTTGGCCAAGTTAAATCTATATAACATGATTCTATACCCATGTTTCTCAGAATATCTGCAAGGCGTGATCTGCTCTCAAAATAACTGCTAATAATAACTGTAGGGGAATCATTTACAGCACGGGTTTCAATATAAGTATTTTGCGTTAACCCTTCTGTAATATTGCCTACAACTAAATTTTTTGGAGGTACCCTATCCCAGAGAATATCAACATCTTTTAACATTTGTGTGGAAATATTTACATATCGTATAGTAACATGTTTTTCAGAAAAAGTAAATGAAAACGCTATGATAAAGATCCCAATTTCTTATAATAAGTTTAGGTGAATCAATTTTTTGGACACCATCAATTAAGTGGACCAATTCTACGCTAAAGCTTCGGATGGCAGGTCAAAAATTTGCTGAGGTAAATTAGAATTAAGGATTAAGATTAAGAATTAGGCTTTTTGATGTTGATACGGTTAACGCAAATTTTCCTTTATTTTAATTTTTTATAGTCTTTTACATACAAATTTTGAGAATATTTGGGATTTTTCTTTCTTATTTACAAATATAACAAATTTATTTTTTGCTGTATTAATTATTTTTTTAATTACCACATTATTTAAAGTCCCAAAAAAATTTAAAGGAATGTTAATTATAGCTGGAATTTATGGGAATGTAGCTTATATGGGTATATCAATGACTGAATTTCTGTATGGGAAAGATGGAGTAGGTTATGCTTCAATAATAGTAGGAATATTTTTGTTAGAATATTTTGCAGACGCTGAACGTTCAGTAAAAGATATTTTAAAAAATATGTCTAAAAATCCAATAATAATTGCTGTTTTATTGGGAATTTTATTTAGTGCATTAAAAGTTTCTTTGCCAAAATTTGCAGATGATTTCTTAAGTATGGTCTCAAAATCTGCTGGTCCAATTGCGCTTTTTGCAATAGGAATGTTTTTTGCAAATAGAAAAATTATTTCATCAAAGTGCCAAATATTTGTCCTTTGTTTAGCTAATTTAATTTTATTACCAATTATAACCTATGCATGTGGATTGATTTTTGGATTAAGTCTTACATTAACATCTTTTAAAGTGTCATTATTGCAAACTGCTATGCCACTTGCTGCAACAAATTTTGTTCTCGCACAAAAATATAAAATAGATGAAGAAGTTGTTGCTAATTCAATAATATATTCAACAATTATTTCATTATTTACTATTGGTGGCTTACTTTATTTAGTGGAAAATTTCCATTAAGTCTTAATCTTAGCCTTAAGTTTGAATTAGCATAAAAATTTCTTGTGTATTTGAAGGCAGAGGAGTTTTATGCGTAAGTTTTGGAAATAAAGTAGTTGGGATTAAGATAATGTGGATTATTTAGTTTCGACTGTAGTCTGATAGTCAAGTTCAGTGTTTCCTCCTTCATTTGTATTATTTACAGGATCCCTATTTATATCCAATGTCCGTTTAATTATTACTTCATTAGTTCCGTTATTCGAAGAGTTTTCTGTATTATTATTTGTTGTATCAGTTGGGACTATAACTTCTTCTTTATTTGTGTCTTCATTTTTATCATTGATTTTTATATATCCACTAGCGATTAAACTAGTAAATATAAGTGCTATAATTAATAAAATTAATAAGACAACAATTAAAGCTGAATTATTATTTTTTTCTGTATTTTCCATGTATGTAAATTTAGCAAGTAGATATTTCAAGATAGTCTTTTTTGTTGGTATTTACAAATTAATCAGCGGATATTTGACATTTATTGTTTGCTTAATGTTCTATTTGGGTTTAAATCCATGTAAATTTCAAGGCAGATTTGAATTTTCTATGGCGATTTATATATAACAAATCTAATTGAAGGTGCAAATTTTTATTTCAAGTATTTTTTCCACATTAAAAACTCTGTTTTGTTGTCTTTCTAGGCAAAATGCTGAAACACCTAAGAAAGCAAATCCATTATTAAAGTGGTTCCCTCAGTCAAGACAATTTTTTAGTGTGTTTAAGATAGAATGTTAGGGAATAAATTTTATTAAATTTATTAATATTTTCAATTTTAAATCTTAAAGCAAAAGAGGTAATTGGACCAATACAAGGAATAGAACGGAGTAATTGAATAATTTCATCATTATCAGAAATTTATTTTTTTTTTATTTTTTTTCATAGAAGTTGCTTACCAAGAAATTATGATTCTATGATTTATGCCTTCTTGTCTTCTTTCCACTTTAAATTTTGAAATATTTGATGTATCAAATGAAAATCCAGATTGTTGAGATAACAAGCTCAAAGTTGCAATTCCTAATTGTTCATTATCTTCAAGAAATGTACTCATTGCTTGATCACCATGATTAGATTGTTGCCATAATGAAGAAATACTTCTCGGATTTAGAATGTATGCATTACTGTTGATAATTTCTTTCTTAGTAGTATTTCTTCAACATCATCTCTGGTTTTATGTGCTACTTCTTCTCTTTTTGTTTCTTTGCGTCTATTTGGCATAACGGACACTAATTTATCTTCTAAATCCGAAAAGCTTTTGCAGTTCATTAACATTCTAACAATATCTGTATTACTTCTCCCTGTTGTAATTTCTTTGACAAATGAAACAATTGATTCTGCCGCTTCTTGATATGAAGCACCTTCTTTAATATCAAACACTCTAAAAAATTCAGGAGTAAAATTTTGTATTTGCTTAAGATAGCTTTCCCAAAAATGCGGAAATGAATTTAATATAACAAAGTCATCATTACTGGACGCAAACTCTCCAATCGTTGCAATCATCTCAGTTAAAACTAAAGTATCATTTCCTCTACGAACTTCAAGGAGCGGATCTATTGCATGCACACTTTCATGTCGTAGAATTTGATTTGGTGGCATTGCGCTTGGTAACTGTTCTTCGCAATATGCAATAATATGCATTGATCTTAATGGTTGTTCAAATTCAGTAATACCAATCGTTGTGAGAAACTTTGCAAAATTTAAGGGAATTGAAACTCCTTGAGGAGCTGATGAATATCGATATCCTATTTTACTCATGAATTTTCTATAATCACTAGCTTGTGCAAATGACAAAGTTGGTACAGGAATTGTTTCATTAGCAATATGAGAAATATGATCCATTTCCCTTAAATCAATTTTTCCGCCTATTAAATCAGTCTCAGATAAAGGTCGTGTTCCATAGAGAGATGTTAATAGTGCTGATTGCAACTTTTTATTATCGATTGATTTAGGAAGCAATGCAAAAGCTTTTAGCCAATTTTGTGCAGAAGTATCTTTATTAACAACCTCGGCATATTGAGGAAATTGTGGTTTTTCGATGTCTAGATTTTCAATCCTTCTAATTTTAATCATAATTTTAGATTAATCAGTATATTATATAGAAATATTGTTATATTCTCAAGCGAAACGTCAAAAAAAATAGCCCCCAAACAATAGCTGAATTTGCAATAAAAGTTCTTTCAATTGTTTTGCTATAATGAGTTAAACAAATTTGTATTATAACGTCAGGGAATACTTCCCTGGCCACTTGTGCAATCTGCCCCATAGTTTCATCACTGGTTTCTTTAACAGGTACATATTTCCGATCAACTAAAAGGATTCCAGAATAATTTTGAGGTTTTAATAATCGTGTTAAATCATTTGAAGGTATTAGTTCTTCGGTTGTTTGATTGACTACTATACAAGCACTTTTTTTATTAATCCCTTTTTCATTTTCAATGATGCGATATGAATTACGATTCAGGTGATCTTTTAAAAGTTCATTAGCTTTTTCTTCTTTATGGTTGATTGAACTTTTCTTTTTACAATTATGACAAAAAATTCTAATTTTATTTCTATGCATTCCATCTCTTTTTGTTTTTAAACTTTTACACTGAGGACAACGTATCTTTTTTTTGATGTTTTCATAGTGTTTTTTTAGTGATTATCGAGATAATCTTGCACTAATTAGCTTCAATACTCAACAAAGTCCACTTTTAAGTCCCCCAAATGACTACACTACCAAAATTCAAAATCTATTTCAAAAATAATCTTGATTTTTGTCAAGTTTTGAGGTAAAAAGATAACCTTTTTATGCATTTAGAAACATGGATTTATCGTATATATCTTTGTCCACCGAGGTAGATTTAATAAGTGATTTCGAATTTCCAAGAAATTTTGATAGAAAAAATATTCATAGATTGTTTAAAAAAACAGGAGAGCAATTACATCTGGATGAGGATTTAATATTTGGTTTGTATAATTTTTTTGTAATAAATAAGCAGTTTGTAACTTCTCGTGAAGCAATAAGAAATTTGATAACTTTTTTATATAAAATGAAAGCTTTGTTACATGAAGATGTGCCTTTTAAGGCTAGAAGCTTTAGTTATCCATGTGAATCTAACTTTGAAAACACGAGTTCAGCAGTTTTATATAATGCTGAATATTGTTTAAGTGTATTTGGGAGAGATTTATTTATGAATGAGGATGGACGGAGGAGAAGAATTTTATCGGTAGATATTGAAGGTACAGATTTTGTATTAACTTGTAAAGGTGGTAATGGGACTTCAACATTCAGTATTGAATTTGCAATAGCATTAAAATCTCATAATCCAGCAAATGGTGAAATATGGAGGGCTGCTATGGATTTTGAGTCATCTCCAGAAGGTGCGAGTATAGGTAGAATAATATCAATGGGGGGAGCTTATTGCGAAAATAAAAATGGTTACGAAGAAAAAAATGAAGCTTATAAATTATTTTATAAAAAATTTAGGTTAAGACCCCAAAGGACTTTGATATTTTTATTATTATTTTTAGCGTATGATTTAAATTTATCTGAAATTAAAGCTTTATCAACTGTTGGTGCAAAAGAAATGTCATTACTTAATAGATCTAGAGAGGCTATGGATTATAGTTACTGGTTATCTTCATGTGGTTTTAGTCAGTTAGCTTTTCCAAATTGGCTTTATGTATGTGATTTGCAAAGATCTTTTTACGATGTGTTATCTAAAGAACATACACCTAGTAGATTTTCATTAATGGCTCACGAAACAGATGCTTTAGATGCAATGATAGACGCTTTTAACAAGTTAAATCTAGGTGTACTTCCTTTACGTTTATGCTCAAGATCTTCGAGAGAGGAGTTGCAACGAGTATTTACAGCTTTTTATAAGATTCATAAGATATTAATTTAACTCTAGGCATATGTTTTTTATCACAATTTAGAATAAAGCTAGAGGAAGGTGATATTTTTATTGAGTAGTATTTGAATTTTTTAAAATTTTGAAATTTGTTTAAACTTTGACTTTAGAATAGCGAACCGCATGTACAGTTATGTGGTGTATGGACTAGTTTAATTTTAAATTTATTATACCTGACTCCGCAAAAAGCTCATTTATACGACTACGTGTATCTCTAGCAATTTGTAAACCTTTTTCTATAGCTTCAGGCCCAAGATGTCCAACTAATCTGATAATATTGTCTACAACCTTGAGTGGAAGTTCTTTGCTTAAGAATGGTTCTTCTCCTAATATAGCCTCTTTAGTAGATGTTTTTGCTTTTTCAATTTTATCTAGTAATAAGGTAAGTGTTTCAAATGTACCTTTTCTAGCATTCTTCATTGCATTATGAAATTCAGGAGCTTGGAATATAGGATCTTTTAAATCTGCTAGCTTTAATAACCTCTCCATTAATTGAGGTTTTTGTGTTTCTAGAACACGACAGTCACCGAGTTTAATCATAAATTGATTATTATTATGTAAGCCTCAATTATACATATATTCTTTATATTGTCAATAGTTTAACCATGTTGTCTGACGTACATTTTAACTTTAAGTTTTTCTTTTCCGCGTTTTTATATTTTTCGCAAAACAAAATTTTTCTGTTTTGGGCGAAGGGCAGCGGCGAATTAAAGGGGTGAATGTCCAGAGATCAAAATTCTTATTTAAAAATTATTCTAAAAGTTTTTTAACTTCTTCCTCTAATTCATCTTTTTTTGGTAAATATAATTGATATTTAGAAACAAAAAGTTTGTTAGAAATCCCACCGAGGGCATATTGAGCAGAAATATGTTCTTTTTCTGCTGATAAAATAATACCAATAGGATCATTATCATCTTTTGTATTTTCTTCGGTTTTAAAGTAATTCAAATACATATTCATTTGTCCGATATCTCCGTGATCTACTTCGCCAATTTTTAAATCAATGATTACGAAACATTTAAGAATTCGGTGATAAAAAACCAAATCAGCATAAAAATGTCTGTTATTGAGCGTCATTCGAAATTGTCTTTTCACAAAAGTAAAACCTTTACCTAGTTCCAAAAGAAACATTTGTAAATTATCGATAATCTTTTGTTCTAGTTCTTTTTCAGAATATCTATAATCTTCGGTAATTCCCAAAAATTCTAGAACATATGGTTCTTTGATAATATCTTTTGAACTTTCAACAATTTCTCCTTGCTCAGAAAGTTTTAGCACTCCTTTCTTATCTTTACTCAAAGCAATTCTTTCAAAAAGCATAGAATTTTTCTGTCTTTTAAGTTCACGTATAGACCATTTTTCTTTTATAGATTGTTTCTCATAAAAACTACGAGCTAAATCATCTTTTACTTTTAGAAGTTCAAAATAATGACTCCAAGTCAATTGGTGAGACAGTGTCTCACTTTTTGGATATTTTATATAAAATATACGCATATATGTAAGATTGCTTCTACTAAAACCCTTTCCGTAAGGTGATAATTCCTTTGATAGATTAATAAGAAGTTTACTGCCATACTGCGAAGTTATTTTTCCTTTTTGTTCAAATTCCACAATTCGTTTACCAATTTTTCGATAAGTTTGAACTAAGATATTATTTACTGTTTGATATGCCTGTTTTTTACCATCTTCAAAAATTGATCCGATATCTTGAATTAAGCTTTTATAATCTTTTTGTGAATATAGTTTTGTCACATTTTATAAGTGTAATTCAATTTCACTTATAAAATATTCCACATTTCTGGTCTTTTGATGAATTTTGAATGGATTTTTTGTTTTGAGAAATGAAAGAGAGAAAATAAAATGGTGAATTCAATTTTTCAAAACTCCCATTTATTCAATTATTATTACTTCACCATCTCTAAGTGTTTTGAACGGAATATTATTTTTTTTGCAGTATTCAACTTCTTTATCAATATCTGCTGATTCTGGATGATCTGATTTGTAATGCGGAAGAATGATTTTGTCTAAATAACCAAGTCCATTCCAAATTGTTTCTTGCAATTCTTTGTACGGTTTATCATTTGGATCGTCAACAATTTTTAAAGCTTCAAAATTAGGCGCAAGAACGCAAATTCCAGCACTATATCCAGAATATACAAAATCATCTTTCTGCAAAAGTTCTTGAAAAATTTTATCAAATCCGCTTAATTTCATTGCTTGTCTTAATATAAAAGTGTTCCCACCTCTAATAAAAGCCCCTCCAAACTCATTTAATTTTTTCCTTAAAGAATCAGTTTTTCCAAAAAAATTCTGTAAATCAAGATACTCAACTGTTAAACCAATATCTTGTAAACTTTCCATATCACTTTTTTCCCAATCTTTTCTTTTATGACTTGCATTTGTATAATCTCCAGCATTTGGTATGTATGCAATTTTTTTATTCTCTGACATTAATCTAGCTAATTCACTAGATTTATCACCTATTTTAAACGATGACAAATAGAATTTCATGTTTTTTCCCTTTTAAAATTTTTTAATGATTTAGTTTAAATATTGTTTTAATTTCTTTTTTTTTCAATATATTTCTGAATTAAATGATTTAAGTCTATAAATAAATCGTTTGAAAGCTATTATTTTTTTGATTTAGAAGATTTTGATTTTACTTTTTTTGCAACCTTCTTTCCCACAACTTTTATCACCTCCAAATAATCCTTTTCCACCGGTGATAAGGTCTTGACCTGATACTTGCTATATTCTTTTTCAGCTTTTTCTATTGCTTTTTCATGGCTTACCTTCCCGGCATTTTCTAATTTTCCTTTGCCATACATTTCTGTAAATTTATCAAGCTCTGCTACCCAATCTTTCATTTTCATTGGTTCTTGATCCTGAGCTTTTATTTCCGCAAGGTCAAAGAAAGCAGATACCAAGCGATTTAGTCGATATAGCTCGTCTTTAGTTAAATAATTTTTGGCAATGGTAGAATCTGTTTTGGTTGGCATTTTTCCGGAAAAATTTGTCATACCCATAAACTCTTTTTCAGCATCAGCACGAGAATAAATCAGTTCAGCAGCGGTTTGCTGATTTGTAGCATAATGCAATTTATTTTGCACGGTTTTGAAAAACAAAATGGACTCTTTGCTTTTTGAATCATAATCAATACTTGTGGCATAAAGATCCAAAACCTGACGATATAAAACCTTTTCACTACTGCGGATATCACGAATTCTCTCAAGGAGTTCTTTCCAGTAATTTCCTCCGCCAGTTCCTTTCAATCTCTCATCGTCCATTGTAAAGCCTTTGATCATATATTCTTTGAGCCGAGCTGTTGCCCATTGACGAAATTTTGTACCTTGAATGGATTTCACACGATAGCCAACAGAAATAATAACATCCAAATTATAGTATTTTACAGAAACCTCTTGAGTTTTTCCCTTTATAGCGCCATGTTCAGTGGTTAGTCGGGAATCCCGACATACCAGTTTTTCATCTAACTCACCCTCTTTGAATATATTTTGAATATGTTCAGTTATAGTAGATCTACCTTTGCCAAAAAGCTCCGCCATTTGTTCTTGTGTAAGCCAAACCGTTTCATTCTCAAAATTAACCTCAATCTTTAGCTGACCTTCTTCGCCTTCATAAATAATTATCTGATTTTGTGATTCGCTTGTCATGGTTGTTAGTTGTTATTTAACTGGATGGTACTACTTTGAAATTTTCATGTCAAAAAGAGTTGTTTTGTTGAAAAAAGGACTTCATATATTCCCCTTTATTAATTAAAGAAAAAGAAATTTTAAATTACCAAAAAATATTTAGCAACTTGGGAGAGTGAATTGAAAAAGTTTAAAGTTTTAAAATACCAATAGAATATCTTTGGAAAGATGTAAGTTTAAAAATAAGGCAAAAGATGAATGAACTGCATACGCTGCTCATACGTTAGGATAAATCATTGTTCTATAAACAAAACCTTGCTCATGTAGTGTATCTATTAATAATTGTGAGACTCCTTCTTTATCCATTAAGTGAAGTTCACCACGATTATAATTTTCTGTTGGAAATTCCATTTTTATTTTAAGATTTTTTTCATTTATTTATTATATCATATAACGTTTCTGTATATGCGAAGTTAGGGGAATGGTACAATTTATGACCATTTTCCTAACTTGGAAGAGCGTCTTGAGGTTTTTACTTTACTTGAATTTTTGATCAGCTGACTTTAATGCTGGCTTTGAATTTAGGAGAGCGAACCGTATAGACTGTTAGGTGATGTGCGGCTTTGAGTTATGTAAATACTTTTTTATAAAACTAAATTTTTTTGTCATTTCCATTGGGTAAGAACAATACCGCCTATGCAAAGAACAATTCCTATAATATTCAAAGCAGATATGTTTTCTTTGAATAAGAGCAAACCGGCTGGAATAAGTAGAATAGTTACAAGAGAAGTAATGGTAATAGCCGTTAAGTTTAGATTCCCGCCAGCTCTATAGGTGAGTAAATAACCTATTTCTACCCCGATTATTCCCAATGCTAATGTATAACTTGCCCAATTTAGCTCTTTAAATTGCTCTATTATTCCAGTTTTTCCTGGAAAGAATGGCAAAAGTATTAGTGAGATGATAAGTGCAGTAACATAACTTGCAATAAGCGAGATAATTGGATTCGCGGTTTGCGATATAGATTTTTGGAATATGTGATATAGAAGGTTTGAAATAACAGTCAGACCTACCGAGAAATAGAGTAAAAACATATCTGCTTATTTATTGAGTAATGACAAAAAAATTTTCATGGAAGTACTGATTAGACTTTTTAGTTTTATACCGCATGTTACCTAACGTTGGCGCGTTGGCGAAGTTGACTGGTTGTATAATGCGCCGAAGGCCATAACCAGTCAACTTGGGTGAGGCCACAGCCGAACCGCTAACGCGCTGTTAGCCGTTGTTGCGCTAATTTTTATTCAGATTTTACAATATTTTTAGCCTTTAATCACTCTCACAAGCACTACAATAATAGCTATTACGAGTAGAATATGAATAAA
>Ga0076340_120_pt1 | contig 37270 bp, 35 predicted proteins | sample RifGroF2_FD_68065 | JGI IMG/M metagenome (GOLD analysis project Ga0076340, IMG submission 68065) | Peregrinibacteria bacterium GW2011_GWF2_33_10
ACGTAATGGTACTTTATATGTAGGAATGACAAATAATTTAGAAAGAAGAATTAATGAACATAAAGAACAAATTAATAAAAGCTTTTCATCAAAATATAATATATCAAGATTAGTATGATATGAAGAATTTGATACTGCAATATCAGGAATTGAAAAAGAGAAACAAATTAAACATTTATATTATTTGTTTTAACTAGTCTTCCATATAAAATATATAAACACTATCGAAGTTAGTCCTCTACTGGATTCCTGCCTTCGCAGGAATGACGGCTGACGATAAATTAAAATTTTTTCAAACCAGTTTCCGCTTGATCCAAATTAATTGACAAAATTTTATAAAAAATATAAGGTAATATACTAAAAAACTAAAAAATATTTTTTAATTTATTTCTTATGAGCAATCCAGATAAAATGGGGGGAGAAGAACGTAATCGACTAGAAGAGGCATGGCAACGTACTAAAGCTATTTTGGGTAGATCACTTTATAATACAATGGTGGATAGTGGCTATTCACCAGATCAAATTATTGATGTTTGTGAGGAACTTTCAAGATTATGTACTCTAGATAATAACAATGTTGTAATTGAAGAAGAATTAAGACGTGTAAGGCAAGAAGGGGGAAAAAATATTGGATTAACAATGAGATATCAATTAAATAATGACGAAATATATAAAAAAGAATAATTATGATTTTAGAATTTGACATGTTCTTGAGTCCCTCTGTATTCAATAAGTTTTGAACCGAGTTCGGAGCCTAGGTCGCAGGATTTTTCAAGATTCCAGTTTTGTGATAAGCCATACAGAAGGCCTGCTCGATAGGCATCACCACAGCCGGTTGGATTAAGTATTTTTTTGGGTTTATAGGCTTTGATTTTGATGATTTTACCATTTTCAATCAGCTCTGATCCGTTCTCACCTAAGGTGATGATTAAGTTTTTTTTGTTTTTTAGAAAATAATTTTTGTCTAGATTTGTGATTTTGCATAATAAATCCATTTCATAATCGTTGACTATTGTTAGAAATGCAGATTTAAGAATTTCTAAAATATTTTCTTTTTTAAATGTTGGCAGTTGTTGCCCCGGGTCAAAAATAAATTTAATGTTATTTTTGATACATTGATTTATAAGTTGTTGCATGAAGTTATTATCTTCAGGAGAGATAATTGCTAAATCAATTTTTTTGTTAATTTTTGAGATATCAACTTTGAATTTTTTTTGCATTACACCAGGAGCAAATGATGTTATTTGATTGCCATTTTTATCGCTTGTTACATAGGCTGTAGCTGTATAATCATTTTTATCAATTTGGATATATTTTGTGTTGATTTTATGCTTTTTAAAATGATTTATATATTCTTGGAAGTCTTTTCCAGCACGTCCATATAAAACAAAATCAGCTTTGAGTAGATTTAAATTATAAGCAATATTTCCAGAGCATCCTCCAAAACAAATTTCTTTTTCTGGAGTATAAAAACATATACTTAAATTATTGATTTTTTCAGGAATTATTAAATCAGAAAAATTACCTTGATAAGCAAGTAAATGGTCGTAAGCAAGTGAACCTGTTATGAGGAGGGACATGTTGGAGATAAATATTAAATGTTAAGTCGTTAGTGTCATTCTAGATTTAGTCTGGAATCCAGTGGAGGACTTTAGTCGATAGTGTTATTTCTCATTTTGTATAGAGAATTAGTTAACAAAAATAAGAGAATTCTATTTTATGATAAATTTTATTTATATAGGAAGTTACCAAATAAATAATGAGTATATTGACTGGATTCCAGCCTTCGCTGGAATGACAGGGGACTAAGATTCCTGCTTCCGCAGGAATGATACTTATGACTCACAGCTCATAGCTTTAAAGGCTTCGTTCTTTCTTTTCTAATTTATATGCAATCAGTGTGTCGCCTTCAATGAGTTCACATGATGTTGAGAATTTAAGGCCACATTCATTACCTTCTTTCACTTCCTCCATTTTTTTATCCACTTTTTGTAAGGAAAAAATATCGCCTTTGCCAAGTTCTTGGTTATTACGGAAAATTTTGATGGTAGATTTGCGTTCAATTTTACCATTGGTCACCTTGCAGCCAAGAATGTAATCATGTTTTTTCTTGAAAAATATTTTTATGATTTCAACTTTGCCAGTTTCAATTTCCAAAATTTCATCTTCCAGCAAGCCTTCCAGCAAGTTTTTGACATCTTCTAGGAGTTTGTAAATAATTCTGTAGCTCAAAATTTCCACACTGTGTTTTTCTGCGGCTTTGGTGGCTAATACAGGTGTTTCTACTTGGAAACCAATCACTAAGGCCCCTCCGGCAGCAGCCATCATCACGTCAGATTCAGTAATGGCACCAATGCCGTTATGAATGATTTTTAAGCTTACTTTTTCTTGCGGAATTTTATCCAGAGATTGTTTGATGGCTTCAAGTGATCCCTGTGTATCAGCTTTTAAGATGATTTTTAAAGTTTTTAAATTGCCTGATTTAATTCTGCTAGCGAGATCTTTGACGCTAAGGGCTTGGCTAAAAATATTTTTAACTTTCATAATATCCCGAATAGCAATAGCTTTTTGACGGGCCTCTTTCTCGTTAGACACCACCTGTAAAATATCACCGGCATGTACTGTTTCAGATAAGCCAGCAATTTGAGCGGTATCAGAAGGACAAAGCATTTTGAGATGTTTACCCCGGTCGCTTTGCATCCTTTTTACCTTGCCATAAGCTGGGCCAATAATGATGTTATCGCCGATTTTAAGACTACCGGTGTTTATGACTACAGTAGCTACCGGCCCTAAATTGGCATCAAGGTGGGCCTCAATAACTGTTGCGACGGCAGGTCTGACTGGATTAGCTTTTAAATCTTCCATTTCTGCTGTGAGAAGAATCATGTCCAAGAGTTTATCAATACCTTCGCCAGTTAAAGCAGAAATCGGCACCATAATTACATTGCCGCCCCAACTTTCCGCTTGTAAACCATGCTCTACCAATTCTCCTTTTACTTTTTCCGGATTAGCACCGGGACGATCAATTTTATTAATGGCCACAATAATCGGGATATCAGCATCCTTGGCGTGGTTGATGGCCTCGATGGTTTGAGGTTTAACACCTTCGTCAGCCGCCACCACCAATATAGCAATGTCAGTAGCTTTGGCACCTCTCGCCCTCATAGCCGTGAAAGCTTCATGTCCAGGAGTATCAATGAAAGTGATCTTATGTCCGTTTTTTTCCACCTGATAAGCGCCAATGTGCTGGGTAATACCACCAGCCTCTTGATCAATCACATGCGTATTTCTGATCGTGTCCAAAAGTTTGGTTTTACCATGATCAACGTGTCCCATAATACTGACTACCGGCGGTCTGGTCACTAATACTGATTTATCGTCTTCATAAAGCAGTTTGCTCAAATTACCTTCCATCATATCCTCGATTTTGGCGGCGCTTCTTTTTCTTTTAATATTTATACCCAAATCTAAGGCAATGATACTGATGGTTTCATAGTCAATTTCCTGGTTGATGTTGGCGATAATGCCATTTTTCATTAGTTCTCCAATAATTTTGGCGGCGCTGATGTTCGTTTTTTCCGCGAATTCTTTGATGGTGATGCTGTCTTCAATTTCAATGGCGTCCTTTTTTGCAGCTGTTTCTGTTATTGTTGATATTTTTTTTTCTGTTTTCACTTCCTCTTTTTCTTTTGATTTTTTGACTTTGGTTTTTTCTTTACCGGCTGTTTGTTTCCTTTGTGATTTAATTAAATCTTTTTCCATTTCCTGGCCGACAATTTCATCATAGATTTCCGCCGTGTCCATTTCATCTTGTTTCTTTAGCACTTGTTTTAGCTCATCTTCTACTATTTCAGCGAGTTCATCTTCGATAGTCTTGTTTTTTGCATCAATCTCAAAACCAAAGTCCTTAATATAAGCAATTAAGACATTGGTTTTCATATCTAGTTTTTTTGCCAAGGTGGCAATTTTGGTGGACATTTAAAAATTTATAAAGGTCGTAAAATTTACAAAGTTTGTAAAGTAACTTTTAAAATCGTTCAAAAAACAGTTTTCAATTTACAGGAAAATTAGGGCAAATGAAAGGTTTAATTGCTTTTTAGGTCGTTATTAAGAATTTTATACAAAATTTCCGCGATTTCGCCGCGTTTGATGGCTTTGTTAACGCCAAAGATTTTGTTACTTTCAGGGTCAATGAAATCATAAGTATAAGCAGTATCTACATAACTGAAAGCCCAATGATCTTTAGGAACATCTCGGAAAGTGGCCTGACCGTCGTTAAGCAGTTCAAAATTTGAAGCCCGGAAGATCACAGCCAAGGCTTCCCCCCGAGTGATAGGATCATTTGGTTTGGCATAGGTAATACATTCGTTTTTGGCATTGCATTGCTGGTAGCCTTTCAGGATATTTAATTGATAGGCCTTAATCAAATATCGATAGTACCAGTCTTTGGGGGAGATATCGGCAAACAGAATATCTTTGGAACTGACACCGCCGGTAGAAATACCAAAAGCAGTTAAAACCATTTTTACTAATTCCGCTCTGGTAGCATTCCTTTCTATGCCCATATCGCCATTAATCCAATAGGTTTTGAGAATTTTTTCATTTTGCAGTTCAGATTCGGGTAGAATTTTAATTTCATTATTGCTATCCTGTATTTTATACATTTTGTAATTAAATCCCTGCACCACATATTTGGATTTCAGGTATTGAAAATAAGGAGCTGATTCATCAATTGATAGAGAAATTGCTTGTTCAGATCTTTCGCCGTCTTTGTCTTCAATTTGGATTTTAATGTTACGAGTGCCAACTTTGCTGTATTTTTTGATCCAATAACAATTACTGGAGAAGTCGTTATCATAAATAATATCTTCTTTGCCATCATATTGGCTATCAATTCGGCACTTGAAGGTGCTTTGGTCATCTTTGGAGGAAGTGCTGTCAATGATGAAATTGGTGTCAAAAGTGCCAATCGTATCCGGAATAACCAATAAATTTAATTGCGGTGGGGTGTTTTTTACCAACATTATTGATAATTCTGCGGTTTTGGTATAGCCAGCCGGATCCTTTACCTCCAAAAACACAGTTTTGGTGCCAGTACTGCCGAAAGGGTAGGTGTATTTAGCTTTTTTTTGCTTAGTCCAGTCAATTTCTACAGTTTTATCGCCATTGAAATCCCATCGATATTCTAAATAAGTATCTTTGAATTGATTATGATAGGTGCCGGTAGGATCAAAAGTAAATTCTTGGTTAAAAGTGCCGCTTTCAGGGCTGATGGTGACATTGATATGAGGGCCAGTGTCTTTGACGACTTTGAGATTTAATTTGTAATAGCTTTTGTTGCCTTCAGGATCATAAACCAACAAAGTCGCGATATAAGCCCCTTCTTTGAAATAGATATGTTCAGTCAAATAATTGCCGTTAGCGTAAGCATATTCCTCATTGCCATCACCGAAATCCCAGATAAATTGTAGATCTTTCATGTCTGTATCTTTGTCTTTTGTGCATCTGGCATCGAAATCAAAAGTTGCGCCAAGATCGCTCTCTCCGTTTTTGGTGCCGAACATGACACTTTCATTGGCATTTTTCATACCGGCCTGAGTGGTAGTTTGAAAACAGGCAGTGGGAGTGTACGATGAAGATTCCTTTAACTGTTCTGCCGCAAATAAGAAATGGTTTTTGGCTAGGATGAAAATGGTCAAACCCAAACAAGCAACTGCCAGACTTAAGCCAAGATGTTTAAAATATTTTTTCATCGCTATATTATAGCACTTTTTTTGGTGTTTTTGAATAGTTTATGGTAAAATATTAAGATTTAATTAAAAACAAAATTATGGAAAAAGAAAAAGTAAAACCAGATCTAATTAAAAAAGTTTTTGCTCTGTTATTGTCAATTGATTCCAAAAAAGAACAAATTAAATCTTTAAAAGAAAGAAAATCTCTTTTAGCAATTTTAAAATAAATATATGCCAAATGCCCCCGAACAATTATCTCAGCCACATTTAGACGCAGAGGCTATTGCAAATGATTTATTGAGTGAGCCAGATTCACAAAAAAGATCTGATTCAATGCAACAATATTTGGATGCGGGGTTGACAGTTGAAGATTTAGAGAAAGTAATTAAATATCTTGAGATAGAAAACGGGAATTTTTATGGATTATTAATACAAACACAGCAAGATACGATAGATTTATTAGAACAGGCTAAGGATGGATTAGTACAAGAAAATAATCCTGTTAATCCAAATTCAATAGAGGTAAAAAGTGAAGATTTTGATAAGTTAGTTGCTTTTATTGAGAGAGAAGGCTTTCTAATTAAAGAACCTGGTGTCTCTTGTGATCATCAATATACTTTTTTTGATAAAAATGGTAATAGGCACGCCATGATGGCCATAAAACGTGATGCCAATGGTAAGCCTTCTAAGCAAGGTAGTGTGAAACAAATCAGTGTTTGGGCGTATCATCAAGGAATCCGCGACCAAGAACATTATTTTGGTTACATTATAACCGCAGAAGAAATTGCCCCATCATGGCGACTAACTCCTGAAGAAAAAAGTGAGGTGAGAAAAGCTTATAATGAAATTTTAGAAAAGATAAAAACATAAAAAAGAAGAAAACAACATGGATCAAAACAATTCAAAATTCAAAATTTTTTTAGTACGCTCTCGCAAACATCACTCTCTGCCTTGAAGGTTTGCCAGTTACCATACATTTCCCTTCTTCTTTTTCATTATTCAGAGGAATACAACGAACGGTAGCCTTGGTTTCTTCTTTGATGCGTTCTTCGGTTTCTTTTGTGCCGTCGTAGTGGGCCAGGATGAAGCCGCCTTTTGAATCTAGGATTTTTTTAAATTCCTCATAAGTTTCTACTTTTGTTGTATTTTCTTCTCTGAATTTGAGTGCTTTTTGATAAATGTTTTTTTGCATATCTTTTAAAAGTTCTGGAATTTTAACTGTAAGTTCAGAAATTGGTAGAATTGATTTTTCTTTTGTGTCTCTTCTTACGACCTCAACTGTGTTATTTTGAAGATCTCGTGGTCCAATAGCTATACGAACTGGAATACCTTTTAACTCATATTCTGCAAATTTCCATCCTGGAGTTTTGGTGTCATCAGTGTCGAATTTAACTGAAATATTTTTATTCTCAAGTTCAGTTTTAATTATGGAAATTTTTTCTGAAATCTTTTTTAAATCTTCTTCTGATTTGAAAATTGGAACTATTACAACTTGAATTGGTGCAAGTAGGGGAGGTAATACTAATCCATTATCATCGCTGTGTGACATAATGAGAGCTCCCATTAATCTTGTTGAAACGCCCCAGCTAGTTGCATAAACATATTCAAGATTGCCTTCTTTTGTTGTGAATTTTACATCAAAGGCTTTTGCAAAATTTTGACCTAGCATGTGGGAGGTACCAGACTGGAGTGCTTTGCCATCCTGCATTAATGCTTCAATGCAATAGGTGTCATCAGCACCGGCAAATCTTTCACTTTCGGTTTTTGTGCCTTTTATTACCGGCATGGCCATATAATTCTCAGCAAAATCTGTATAAACATCAAGCATGGTTAAAGTTTCTTTTAAGGCATCTTCTTTTGTTGCATGAGCAGTATGTCCTTCCTGCCAAAGAAATTCGCACGTTCTGAGAAAAAGTCTTGTTCGCATTTCCCACCTAACGACGTTTGCCCATTGATTTATTAGTAAAGGCAAATCTCTATATGACGAAATCCAGCTTTTGTAAGTGTTCCAAATAATTGTTTCTGATGTTGGGCGGACAATTAATTCTTCTTCAAGTTTGGCTTCAGGGTCAACAACTACCGATTTTTTGTCATCACTTAATTTTAATCTATAATGAGTGACAACAGCGCATTCTTTCGCAAATCCCTCCACGTGTGAAGCTTCTTTGCTTAGAAAACTTTTTGGAATAAAAAGAGGGAAGTAGGCGTTTTGATGACCTGTTTCTTTGAATTTTTTATCGAGAATATCTCTCATTTTTTCCCAAATGGCATAGCCATAAGGTTTGATAATCATGCAACCGCGAACCGCAGAATAATCTGCAAGTCCTGCATTTATTACTATTTCGTTGTACCATTTGGAATAATCTGTTTGGCGAGGAGTGAGTTTTGAGGACATTTAGAAATTTTAAATTTTAAATTTTAAATTTTAAATTAATTCAAAATTAAGAATTAAGAATTCAAAATTTTATTTCTCTACTACTTTTATCTTAATATTCTCTGTAACGCTAGGGATAGTGATAGCCCATTTTGGCCAGGACTCAATATCCACCTTATTGATTTCAGTAATATTTTGAATGTAATTAGTGGCTTCATCAATGGATTTACCGGCGATATTTTGGACAATTTTATCGTTAAGGCGTTTGCCGGTTTCGGTCTCAGGGTTTAAGTTGTATTCTTCTAGTCCTTCTAAGGTGGCAGTGATTTTAATTTTACCATTTTTATTGTCAATATCAATCACTTCAAATTGCAGGTTCTGATCAAAAGTTTTTACTAAAATTTTCTTTAAATTGGTGTGTTTGATGATTTCTTCTCTTAATAATTGACTTAGTTCGTCCATGTTGAAATAGGGGACTTTGACATGCATTTTGGCGGAAACTTCAAAGTTAGGGATATGAGAATCAAGCAGGTTATCTGGTATTGCTACCTCAATTTTATTTTTTTGGATGACGCGATCATCCAGGATTAAATAAAAATTGGTATGATGCTGATTATTCAGGCTTTGGATTTCGCTTTTTAATTTTGTTTTTAAATTTTCAATAATTTTGTTTTTGATCAGTTCATTGGCCGCAAAAATATCTTTGTCAGTGACCAGTAATTGGAATTTAGTGACACCGCCGGAAAAGCTTGCTAGATTTTTGCCGTATAATAATTTTTGGTTAGAAGCGTTAAGTCCAGGCAGGAAAAAATTAGTGGGCGCAATATTACCCCTATCGCCAATAATTTCCCCAAAAATATCGGTTTCGTCAGCAACTACATCCACATCGAGCGTGCCAGGACTGCCGTCGACATTTTGTGCAGGGATGGTCGTGTAGCTTTGAATTCTGAACACCAAACCATTATTAGTTTGTAACCTGGTTTTTGGTATTAGTGGCCACGGATTTTTGCTTTCATTAAATAATTTGATTTTACCTGTGGCATTGATGCCTTCAAAGATTTTTCCAGTGGAATTATAATCCATTTTTTCAGCAAGGTTGGTCTCGTAGAAATACATGGCAATGATGTTTTGTTCTTGGTTTCTGATCTCTGCTTCGTATTTATAATTGTCAGCCAGCGTTATATTTAAGCTTTGTGAGATGACATCTGATTTTGGGGTTAAATATATTGTTGCTCCTGGCAAAATTATGTAAGCGCTAATTGTTAAGATGATAGCACTTAGAACAATCAGTGTTAGAAGAGCCCGGCGATTTGGGATAGAAAATTTGATTTTATTATCAGTGAATATTTTTGGTTTTTTCAATTTTTTAATAATGTTTTCCGTGAAAGAATTTTTGTTTGAGTATTTTCGCCGTAATTCTGTTAAAATATCAGCAATATTTTGTTTACTTTGCGTGAGTTTTTTAAATGTTTCTGAGCCTGTCGTGTTGGAGCTAGCGGTAATTGGTTTGATATCAAACTTATCTATGGCCTCAGCGTTGTTCTTTAAATCAAATACTGCCTCAATATCGTTGGAAACAATGAATCCTGCTTCTGTGGCTAAATGCTGACCAATTCGATCTTTGGTTAAAATGTAAATATTTTTATGAAGTTCATCGGCTTTTTTCTTTAGAATTTTGAAATTAATAACGCTTTGAAATAGGACTGCTTCTTTGGGAATGATTAATAAGACTTGCTGTTCTTTAAGTTTTTTAATGCTGTCATAAACCGCTGTGACTTCATCATCTATTTCGACAAAAACGACTTTAGTTTTTTGGTTTTTTTTTTCATCTTTAGTCTCCATTTCATTTTCTTTTTTTTCTGATTTTTTAATATTTTTTTTCATTGCTTTATTTTATGGTTTTAGTACAGACGGATTGCAATTCGCTGAAACTTCGTAGGACAGGTTCGCAGGAATGACACCTGCGAAGGGGTTATGCTTGCATTAAGCTTACTACTTTTTTGAGAATTTTTGAAAGAATTTTTTCGCTAGAATTAATTTCGATCGCCAGGTTAGCTAATGCTAGTGGAGTGACATCTTGCTGGCTTTTAAGTAAACCAGTTTCGTCGATAACCCTGGTGATATGCTTAGGTTCAAGAAAACTTATTTGTGGTTTTCTGGCAAAGGCTAATTTTTTATGAAAATTGGAATTTTCTAAAATGTTTTTGATTTCTGGTAGTTTTGAACCACCGCCGCATAGCAATATTCGAGAAGGAAAGATTTCAATGTTTTCAAATTCGCTTAAAGTCAGTATTACGCCTGTCAGCCATACTTCACTGTCATTTGACATTGCTTCCGCTACAATTTTGGCGGAATGTTTTTCTAAAATATTATTAGAATAGCTTAATTTGATTGATTCAGCTTCTAAAAAAGAAATGTTTAAATTTTGCGCTAATCTTTTGGTGAAAGTTTTCCCCCCCAAAGTAAACATTTTGGTCCCGATTAAAGTGCCATCTTGAATAATAGCAATATCAGTGGTGCCACCTCCAATGTCAATAAAAATTCCCCCCATATTGCCACTTTCCTCATAATCAATACATTTCGCAACCGCATATGGTTCGGCGGCAATGGTTAATAAGGTTTTATTCAATTCGGCGGCAATGGTTTGCAGAGCTCCATAATGAGTTAAAGGGGCGAACACATTGAAGATGTCTACGGAAATTTCTTTGCCTTGAAAACCAATAGGATTAGAGATTTTGTAACCGTCAATGGAAACATTAACAATGCTAGAGTTAATTAATTTTACATCAATTTCATGATAACCGGTTTCTCTAGCTAATTGCGATCTTACCGTATCAAAAGTTTTCCATTGAATTTTGTGCATTACGGTTTTGAGCTCATCAATAGTGATTTTGTCCTCAGGAATTTCTCTGGTGTATGAAGCTTTGCTGGTAATGCCTTTCACTAATTCTCCCGCAATACCAATAATAATTTTGGAAGTTCTGACGTTAGCCATTTTTTCTGCTTCTTTGATCGCAATGTTGCAGTTTTGAATTACGCCATAGATGTCAGTCACTACGCCGCAATGCATTTCTCCTAGTTTTTGTTCTTTGCGGCCAACGCCAATAATTGAGCCTTTGGCGGGGTTGTTTTCATCAATTTTTAATATTAAAGCCTTGACTATGGAAGTACCTATGTCCAGCGCCAGCACATAGTTTTCTTTTGTTTCGAATTTGTCAGAAAAAAAATTGAACAAGGGGAGGGAATAAGGAAGCTTTTAGTACCTGATATCTACTACTGATTATTAACTGCACTGCATACAGTTTTGTATGAATCAGTTAAATCGTTACAATTCAAATTTTCTTTTGTAACCAATTTATATTCGCTGAAGCACAATTTAATTTCATTTTCAGTTTGGATGTTTTCGCAGATTTGGAGATTATTTAGATTTTGAGCCAATTTGATGAAGCAAAATTCTTTTTTTAATTTATCACCGATTAAATTGCAGGTATCTGTGTCTTTGGCATTGATACCAACATTAAAAATACAACTATCTTTGGTTGATTCTAATGTTAATTCATTACAGAGATTAATATCGTTATTAGCTTTGGCAATGCCACTTAAACAAATTTCGCTATCAAGTGGGTTGGTTTTTTGGAGATCCTGACAGCCTTGGATGTTTTTTTCGTTAATATAGACCATTCTTTTACAGACGCCAGGCTCGATGGCCTTAAAATCATCGCATAATTGGGCATCGTCTTTTTTTACAGCGACCTTAATTAGACATTCATTTTGATCTTGCGTGTTTTTTAAATTATTGCAGTTTTTTATATCTTTAGTGGAATAATTTTGATATAGCAAAGCGACCGTCCCTATTAAAATAATGATGATTATGCTTAATAAGGAAGTTTTTTTATTTAACATAATTATGGGTAAAAGAAAATTACTCTTTTTTTATATCATTTGTTATCAACAAAACCAAGAGTTAAATTTATTTTGCAATATTTCTTAAAAGTATTTAGATTATTAAAGAAATTTTAAATCTTTTTAATGAATATTCGAAATTTTTGCATTATCGCTCATATTGATCATGGCAAATCGACTCTGGCTGATAGGTTAATTGAATTTACCCACACGGTAGAAAAAAGAGATATGGAAGCCCAAATTCTGGACACCATGGATATTGAAAGAGAAAGAGGGATTACGATTAAGTTGCAACCTATTAGAATGTATTATGAATATTCAGGTGATAATCCGAAAATTTCAAGAGGAGAAAAATTTATGCTGAATTTGATTGATACCCCGGGACATGTGGATTTTTCATATGAAGTTTCTAGAAGCTTAGCGGCTTGCGAGGGGGCAATTTTGGTGGTGGATGCGACTCAGGGTATTCAAGCGCAGACTTTGGCTAATTGCTACATGGCGATTGAAAATGATTTAGCCATTTTACCGGTTTTGAATAAAATTGATTTACCGGCGGCTGACCCTGAAGGCAAGTCTAAAGAAATCGAAACTTTGCTTGGTATTCCTGCGTCGGAAATTTTACATATTTCGGCTAAAGATGGGACAAATGTTGATAAATTGTTGGATTTAATTGTAGAAAAATTTCCTGAACCAAAAGTATTGACTGAAGCGGGAGAAACAAAAGCTTTGGTGTTTGATTCAGTGTACGATAATTATAAAGGCATAGTGGCTTATGTGAGGTTATTTGAAGGTAGTTTAAAAGCTGGTGATAAATGTAAATTCTTGCATACTGGAGCGGAAATGGAAATTTTGGAAGTGGGATGTTTTCGTCCGAAATATGTGAAAACAGATATTTTGCACGCTGGTGAGGTTGGCTATGTTGTAACAGGTTTAAAGAGCGTTAACGAAGCTAGAGTGGGTGATACGGTGTGGAGGCATGGATGCTCAGTAGCCAGTGGTTACGTTCAAAAACCAACGCCGATTCCCGGTTATAAGAAAGTGGTGCCTTATGTGTTTGCCAGTATTTTTTGCAGTGACGGCAGTCAGTATCCGATGCTTAGAGATGCTTTAGAAAAATTATCTTTGAATGATTCCGCTCTTAGTTTCGAACCGGAAAATTCTGTGGCTTTGGGTAATGGTTTTAGATGTGGATTTTTGGGTTTGCTACATATGGATATTGTGCAGGAAAGATTGGAAAGGGAGTATGATTTGGATTTAGTGGTGACAGCGCCTAGCGTGTCATATAAGGTAGTCAGTGTCAAAAATGAAGAAATAACCATTCAAAACCCTTCGCAATTACCAGAAAAAAATTATTATCATTATATTAAAGAACCATGGGTTCACACTGAAATTGTTTCTCCTTCGGAATATATGGGAAGTATTATGCAATTGATTGAAGAAAAGCGGGGAATTTTTAAAACCATGAAATATATTGATGAAAAAAGAGTAATTTTGGAGTATGAAATCCCTTTGGCTAATATTGTGATTGATTTTTATGATCGGTTAAAAAGTTTAACATCTGGTTATGCTTCTATGAATTATGATCTTTTGGATTATCGGGAAGGGGATTTAGTGAAAGTGGATATTCTCATTGCTGGTGAAAAAGTTGATGCTTTAGCCATGATTTTACATAAAAATGATGCCGAAAGAATTGGTCGGGCATTTTGTGAAAAATTAAAGGATATTATTCCTAGGGCTAATTTCGTTATTGCTATACAAGCCATAATAGGAGGGAAAGTAATTGCTAGAGAATCAATTTCTGCTATGAGGAAGGACGTAACTGCAAAGCTGTATGGTGGAGATGTTACTCGTAAAAACAAGTTATTGGAAAAACAAAAAAAAGGTAAAAAAAGGATGAAAGCAATTGGAAAAATTGATTTGCCGCAAGAAGCTTTTTTGGCGGTGTTGAAAAGAGATTAAGCGTGATTGAGGTTTAAACAACTATTCTCCTAATTCTCTCATTTATTCTGGTGGTAATTTCGTAATTAATAGTATTTGCCCAGCTAGCCATTTCTTCCGCAGGGATTTCATCAGTTCCCTGCTTGCCAAGTAAAACGGCCTCATCTTCCAGTTTGACATTTTTAATATCTGTGATGTCAACCATAGTGACATTCATGCAGATACGGCCTAAAATTTTAGCTCTTTTACCTTTGATCAGAACACAGCCTTTGTTAGATAGTTTCCTATCATATCCATCATAATATCCGATTGGTAAAACCGCCATTTTTGTTTTTCGAGTAGTTTTGTAAGTGCAACCATATCCAATATATTCATTTTCAGGAATTTCTCTAATTTGTGAAATTATGGTTTTCCAGGTCATTACTGGTTTTAGATTTATAGTTTTAAAAACTTCTTGTGATGGCCATAGTCCATAATTTAAGATACCAGTCCTAACTAAATTAAAATGTGCTTTTTTCCATAGTGTGGCGGCGGCGCTGTTTGATAAGTGTTTTAGTTTGACTTTAAAACCTTTTTGTTCAATTAAATCGCAAAAATTAGTAAATTTTTGCAATTGTTGTTCGGCATAACTATGATCAGTCGTATCTTCAACATTGGCAAAATGACTGGCTAAGCCTGCCAGTTTTAAATTTGGGTATTTGCGGAAAAGTTTTAAGTATTTATCAATATTTTCAGGGTCAATACCATAGCGATGATTGCCTGTCTCAAGTTTTAAATGTATAAAAATTTCTTTTTTTTGTTCTTTGGCGATTTGTCCGAGGTTTTCTAGCGTTTCAGTGTTCCATACAACAAAATTCGGATTTAAAGTGATGGCTTTTTTCAGTTCATTTAGTTTGACGTATCCTAAAATTAAAATAGGAATTTTTGTGTTAATTTTTCGAACTCTTTCCAGATCTTCCACGGAAAACACAGAAAGAAAATCAGTACCGGCTTTTATCATTATTTTCGCGCAAATCTCTAGGCCGTGGCCATAGGCATTTCCTTTGACTGCTGGAGCCAAAATGGTTTTTTCCCCAATAATTTTTTTAAATGTCTGGATATTATGTTTTAAATTTGTGGCTGAAATTTCGATCCAAGTGGTCATAAGGAAAGGTGATCGGTGGTAAATGGTCAGTGATCAGTGGTCATTTCTAAATCATTATATCTTTGGGCGCCGAGGTTGCCTACTGAACCGTATGGATCTAGTTCGTAACTGGTCTTGTAATTTGCTTTGGCGTCTTCAATTTTACCTTCTTTCTCATATAACCAGCCGAGGTTGACATAAGCTGAAGCAAGTTTTGGATCTAAATTAAGGGATTTTTGTAGGTTTTTGTAAGCTTCTTGATAGGAGCCAGTAGCGGTTTGCGCCCAACCTAAAAGACTGTAGGCCAAAGCATTTTCTGGATTTATCTTTACAGCTTGTTTAGCTAAAACTAAAGCTTCAGATGGTTTATTTAATTTTTCAATATAAAGCCAAATTGGTCTAATATAAATTTCGACATCGTCTTTCTTAACAGCCAGAATCTTTTCATAGGAAGTGGCGGCTTTTTCGAATTCCTGGTCCAAAATTGCAACTTCTGCTAGTTGTTGTAGTGCTTCATTTTTTGGCTCAAAGTTGTTTTCAATAGCAATTTCAATGTTGCTAATCGCGTCTTTATAATTTTCTAAGCCGAAATAAGCTAGTCCAAGATAATATCTGGTTTCTGGTTTGGTTGGGTCTAAGTCTAGTGCTGTTTGTAAAGCTTCAACTGATGATTGATATTGTTCTAACTTGAGGTAAGAATATCCCAGCATGATCCAGGCATCACGGTAGTCATATTTTTTTCTGATAATGCTTTTTAAAAGTTCAACGGCCGGAACATAAAAATTTTCTTTAATTAAATCTTTGCTAAGTAAAGCCTGTTGGTAAGTTTCTTGTCCGCTTTGGGTTGAAGAAAACTCATTGTATGAGTCAATAAAATTTTGAATTTTTGCTGATAAAATTGCATTATTTGATTTATTTTTGGCCTCGCGAAAAGCATTAATACTATCATCGTATTGTTTTTGTAGGCTTAAAATTAGGCCTTTGTAAAATAAAGTTTCTCCATCAGAAATAGTTAGGTGATTAATCAAGTCAGCGGCAATATTGATATGATTAGCCTTGATTAAGGTTTTTAAATATAAATTAAAATAACTGACGTTGCTATTTTCTTTGTCAAAAGCTTGTTTAGCAAATTGTTCAGCTTTGGCGTTGTCGCCATTAGTATCATGAATTAAAGCGATTTGATAGTCAGGCTCACCTTTGTTAGTTTTGAAATTTGCAGCTTTGACATATTCTTCGATCGCTAATTTGTCTAGATTTTTTTCGTGCAGTAATTTGGCTTTATTGATAGCTTTCTCATAATTATCAGCGGTATGGATTTTGTTGTTGGAATCGTCGTATTTGATAGTTTGAATGTTGTCTTGAGATTTTTGGAAAAAATGTTCATGAATAAGTTGGGTAATTCCTAGAGTTCTGACAAGAATAACGCAAAAAATGGTAATAATTGCCACGCTTACCGCATATTGAATATAATGTAAAATTTTGTTAGACATTAAAACAAAAATAATTTTTTATTCATATCTATTTAAATTGTTTGCGCAGCAAATTGCAATAGCCAAAGCATCGGCGGCATCATCAGGCTTAGGGATTTTGTCCAAATTTAAAATCATTTTGGACATGGTTTGCACCTGATGCTTATCAGCTTTGCCATACCCAGTGATGGCTGATTTGATTTGGGTGGGGGTGAAAGTCAGAATAGGGATATGATGTTTAGTAATGGTTTGCATTATTACGCCGCGAGCATGGGACACAGAAATAGCGGTTTTAATGTTTTTGGTGAAGAATATTTCTTCAATACCTGCCAATTCCGGCTTAAATTCTATAATTAAGTTTTCTAGGTCTTCATATATTTGATTCAGGCGATCTTCAAGTTTGAGATTAGCTTTGGTTGATATACATCCATAATCGACTAATTTAAGGTCATGTTCTGATGTTTCAATGATGCCAAAACCAGTAGTGGCAGTGCCGGGATCAACGCCAAGGATTATCATATTTTTCCACTTCTTTAATAGTTTTGGTCATTATTTGTACGGCTTTGACAGCAAATTTTCCCACTGAGCTTTCATTGGAGAGCATGATTTTATCAGCATTTTCGAAGACAGCGGTGGCGATATCAGATACTTCAGCCCTAGTTGGTCTAGGATTGTTTACCATAGAGGATAACATTTGCGTGGCAACAATTGCCGTTTTCCCATATTTATGAGATAAGTTAATTATTTTTTGCTGGAGAATAGGTACTTTTTCATCGCCAACTTCCACTGCTAAGTCACCTCTGGCAACCATCAGTTCATCAGCAACTTCAGTAATTTCTTCCAGATGATTAACGCCTTGTTGACATTCAATTTTGGCAATAATTTTTGGCAATTTTTTTTTAATTTGCTGAGCGTTGTAGGTTAACATCAGTTCTTTTTCGATAAATTTTTTTAAATCTGCAATATCTTGAGCGTTTTTGGTAAATGACAAAGCAACGTATTCTGGATGAAATTTTAAGACGAATTTTAGATCTTCTTTATCCTTATTGGTAATGGTGGAAATTTTTTTTAAATTAGTGTCTGGCACATTTATACCTTTGTTACTGCTAATTTTACCGCCAATAATTACTTTGCATTTAATATCGGTTTTGTTTTTGGATAAAACTAACAGTTCAATGAGCCCATCATCGATCAGTATACTTTCGCCAGTCTTAATTTCTGATGGCAGGGAATTATATTGGATAGGAATCTTTATGATTTGCGATTTGCGATTTGCATTATGCGTAGTTAAAACAATAATTTGACCACGCTTAATAGTTAAGCCGCGGTCTGAAATTTTGCCGAGACGGATTTTCGGTCCTTGTAAATCAACGATGATTGGGATTTCTTTTTTTAATTCTTTAGAAACTTTCCTGATACTGTGGATCATTTTTGCATGATGTTCGTAGTTCCCATGAGAAAAATTTAATCTGCCAATATCCATACCAGCCTGGACTAATCTTTTGATTTCGGTTTTTGAGTCGCTTTTGGGACCAAGCGTGCAAATGATTTTTGTTTTTTTCATAATAATATAGTTGTCATATTATTTTAACTCATTTAAGCCAATTTCGCTACCAATAATATAGCCGTCATATCTTGGCTGAAATTTGATTTTATGGGAAACGCCATAAATAATTTTGGCGTTAAATAGCGGTAGACCAAAAGGATCTTTCTCTACAATGTAAGTCATCACATCTTGAAACATTTTTTGTCTTTTTTTATCATCAATAGTTTTTTCGGCGGTTTCAATTAATTGATCAACAGTTTTATTGTTATAATAATTGGCGTTATAGGTTCCGAAATTATTAGAGCGGCTATGAACCATATTGATATAAAAATCATTCATATCGCCAAGTTCGTGTTTCCAGGCTAGCAAATATAACTCGGTTTGGCCTTTTTTGATAACGTCTAATAAGTCATCTTCACTGTGGTAATTTAAATTTAAGTCTAAGCCGATTTTAAAAAACTCATTTTTTAAATAATCGCCAACCGCTTCTAATCCTACCGGCAAATCAAGGTTTAAAGAAATTCTTTTGTAAGCAGTTTCTTTTTCCATCATGATCTTGGCTAAATCCAAATTAACCTTGGTTTCTCCAATGTTTGGGTTAAAACCAAACACACCAGGTGAGGAAAATTGGTTAGCTTCAGCAATATTACTAGCAGCAAGGGCGGCAATTTGTGTTTTATCAATGCTTAAGATTATGGCTTTTCTGATGTTTAAGTTGCTCAAATAATTATTTTGGGTATTAAACCCTAAAAAGTAATTAATTAAAGCCGGGAAAGAAATTACTTCAACCTTGGACTGGCTGATCAAACTGTCAGGGAAATTAACTGGTAGATTTACGACGATATCTGCTGTGTCTTTTTCTAAAGTTTTTAGTCGTTCTTCCGGAGCTCTTATGGTCGTAAAAATCATATTTTGGAAATTAGGCCTGATATCGTAATAATTGTTGTTGACTGTCAATTTAACAGTATCGTTTGTATAGCTATCGATGGAGTATGCTCCAGTGCCATAATATTGATTGTTTGGGCCGGAGAGAAAGATTAAAATTGTGCTGAGTTTTGATAAGAAAAAAGGATCTTCGGTTTTTAAAATAAAATTAAGATTATAATCGTCAATTATTTCGATCTGATTAATATTGCTGATGAAATTTTTTAAATCGCTAGAAGATTTTTTTATGGTATTGAAAGTATTGACCACGTTAACGGCTGTGAAGTTTTCGTCATTGTTAAATTTGACTTTTTGCCTTAATTTGAATTCCCAGGTTTTATGATCATCCAAAAGTCCCCAGCTTGAAGCTAAAGCTGGTTTGATTTCCAGATAGGCGTCAAATTTTACCAGAGGTTCAAATACATTAGATAAGATGCTTCTTTCTACAGAATCAAAAGATAAAGGATCTAGGGTGGGAAAATTTATGGGATAAGCAATAGTAATGGTTTGATCTTCTTGGTTATCGTTAAAGATCAATTTATTGATATGATTACTAATCAATCCCTGCAGAAAATATTCTACTAATATGACGCAAATAATTATTATCCCAAAAAATATGAGTATAAATAACTCAATATTGGCGATTTTAAAAAATTTCGACATAAAAGTTTAGCCTAGCTTAAACCAAGATTTTTCTTGATTTCTTCTGCTTGCTGTGCAGATTTATCTTCTTCATCTTCTTCAGCAAATAGAGATTCGATTTGTCTGAACTCATCAATATGTTTCTGTTCAAGTTGCATTAATTGATCACCGTGTTCTTTTGATAATTCCTGAAACTTAGTGGTTTCCTCTTCTAGAATTCTGCATAATTCATCAATTTGGTATTGGCTGAGTTTTGGTATGCTTTCAATGATTTTGGCTTTTTCTTGCCAAAGAAGAGAAATTGATCCCATCAAATCTCTGATAAAACGTTTTTCATCAAAATTGGTATTTGAGTGTTCAGGAACAGGTATTTTAGGGGGATTTTCTACCATAACTTTGTCGGCGATTTGACCGAACACATAACCTGTAGTATTGCCAGATGCTTGTTGTTGAGGTTTAGCTCCCTGAGGTAATGGACTTGCTCCAAATGGATTTTGTTGCGGTGGCACAGGATTTACTCCTTGTGGTATTTGACCTCCTGTAGAGCCAAAACTCTGATTTTGATCGTCTGCCATAGTATTTTATAACAAAAAAATTTAACGATTTATATTATACACGACTTTAATTTAAATACAAAATTATTTTGAAAAAACAGAGGTCAATTATAAGAATTAAGGTTTTTTAGTAACTAGTCCCGCAAAAAATGGAACTGGTGGGCGATCGTGGACTTGAACCACGGACCTCTACATTATCAGTGTAGCGCTCTAACCAACTGAGCTAATCGCCCTGATTATGAAAATTTTGAATTTTGAATTTTGAATTACGCTTCAAAAAGATAGCAAAGATGATTTTGAAACTCAAGATTTTTGTTGAAATTTGTTAAAAAATGAAAAACTTTTTAATAAATAGTTATTTTATGATATAATTTAAATGTGAATTTATTTTTTAATATAAAAAAGTATGGCAGATCAATCAGCCAATCCTATACAGGATGGAGTTGCTGGGACGCAACAACCAAATATTAAGGTCGAAGAAGCAAAAGATATGTTTGATAAATATATTAATGCTGTTTCAGCAAATATCACTACCAATGAAGTAACTTTACAACTTGGAGTAACTAAAGCTGGCAGTGGTGGACAAAATCCTGTTACAGTTAGTATTGTAGGTAATCTATATATGACTCATCAGACTGCTTACTCTATGATTGGACTTCTTCAAAATGCCTTGAAAACTTATCAGGACAAAGTCAGTCAAATGCAAAATCAACAACAAGCTGGACAAGCTATTCCGAATGAAGGGAAACAAGCGTAAGAATTAAGAAGGTGGAATATTGAATATTTAAATGAAGGTTTTATTGCAAAGAGTAAATAAGGATGGTTATATCTGTTTTTCATCTTCTTCATTTGAGATTGCCTGAGCAAGTTCATCTAATCTGAAACCTTCAGCTTCATATCTAGCCGCTTCAAAACTGTCCTTTGCGGCAACGTAATAACTAGATTCATAGTATAAACGTGCCAGTCTGATAGTAAGGTCTATTTTGGCATATTCATAAGCCTCATCTCTAAATGAGGCTTCTATTTTTTCTTCTTCTTGTTTTAACCATCTTGATAGAACTTCTTTGGCATTTTCATCTAATTCTTCTATTTTGAGTGCTAGAAGTACATCTGCTTCAGTGATTTCTGGACATTGTGCTTCTATTTCTTCTTCATGAATTTGGGGGGTTTCTGGCATATTTGGATTAAAAATATTTTTTTCAGTTTTTATTTACAATACTTTCGATCATGATCTGCATTTGATCTTTGTATTTGCCTGGACCTGACAATTCATAGCTTTCCGTATCGTTTCTTTTGGCGTATAAAATGGTTAAGTCGGCGGAGGTTTGGGTTTTAGAAATATTATCTTCAATTGATCCGGAGACAATTTTTAGGGTAAGAATTTGGTTGCTATTTTCTATTGGTTGATCAGCAAAACCATAAGAGCCAGCGCCTAAAGAAGAAAAGTACCATGATTTGGGATATTGCATCTTGAACCCATAAGTCTGGCTTTCAAAAAAACTATAGCCTTCTTGTAAGTCCAAAGTTTTTGTTGTTTGGCCTTCGCTGGAAATTTCATAAATTTCTTTTTGATCATTGGTAACACTGTCAGTACCGTTTGAGAGTGTCCAATCAGTAGTTGAGCCTTCTTGGTAATAAGCTTCTTCTTTTAAAATACTAGAATTTGAAGGATCATAGCTTAATAAAATTTTTTTCATACCTTCCTCATCTTGATATACAACATATGCATAACTTTTGTTCTTAATAAATTCATATCTCAAAATTTTGAAATCTCCTTTAATAAAATCAGAGAAGACGGTGTTGAATGATGTTGAAATTTGTTTGATGAGATTATCATAATCATAGTTCGTTATTTCAGGCGTACTTGGCTCAGGATTACTTGTCTGGGGAGTGTTTTCCTCAGCATTATTATTCGCAAGACTGTTGGAGATCGAGCTGTCGGTTTGATTGTTATTAGTAATTTCAGTAGTTTGGCTCGGAGCGGAAGCATTGATGGCGATGAATTGAAAGTTGTTTAAAAGATCAGAAAAATCATTTTTTACATTAACAAATTGCGCAGAATTAGGATTTTGGAATTCTAATCTGTAGATTTGTTTGATTCTTTGCAGATAAACAGTGGTGTTAAAATTTGAACTTTCTACTTTGACACCATTAAGATTGTCAGGACCGATTTTAACTTCATAAAGAGCGGTATTGGGATTTTTGGCTAAAACATATTGATATAAAGGAGAAAAAGAGGTCGTGTTTTCTGCGTCATTAGGTTGATTTTGATCTTCTTCGCTATTTACATCCAAAGTATCAGGCAGTAAATTAATGCTGAAAAATGGCAAGGCAGATATTGATTCGGGATTGTCAGTTGTGCTGAAATTTTCATATCTTAACGTGACTGAGACAGTTGTTTCCGTTTTTAGCACCCAATGGCTGTTAAATTTGAATTTTACACCTAAAACCGGATTTAGATACTCGTAAATCTGATTAGTATTTTTAGTATCGCTATTTTCTGTTTCTTTTTGGGCTAAGCTGATTTTCTCAATGGCGAAAATTGCTTTATCGCCGTTGTCATTCTCTTTTTGGGCGAAAAAACCCGTTACGTCTACAGGAAGATCTTGGAATTGTGTTAATCGATTGTCGTCATATATTACATAAATCACGGAATCATCAGCCAGTTGTAGAAAATAATGGGCATTTTTGTAGCCGATAGAGCCTAAATATTTCAAAGTGCCAGAGAGAGTTTGTTCTGTTTTGTCGATAATTTCTGTGGGGCTTTGGTTTTCAGGTTCAATGTTCTGGAAACAAGCGGAGAAAGTTAGTGAAAATAAAATGAGCGCACCCAGAATCGTAAATTTTTTGTTAGCCATAAAATATTTTCAGAAATTAAGAATAGAGCTTTTAAATAATATTTTGTTTATCAAAAAATGCAAATTTCTTTTATTTTTTTTGGAAATTTGGTGAGACTGGTGACGCCATTTTCTGTGAGCAAAATCATATCCTCAATTCTGATGCCAAATTGATTTGATAAGTAAATGCCAGGTTCAATGGTGATAACGGCATTGATTGGAGCAATGTCAAGGCTTTTCTCTGATAGCGAAGGATATTCATGGATATTTAAACCAATACCGTGTCCACTGCCATGAGTGAAATATTTTTTATAGCCATGCTTTTTAATGCTATTTCTAGCGATAGCATCTAGTTTAGTACAATTAAAACCGACTTTGGCCTCATTTATAGTTTTTTCTTGCGCTTCCAGAACTATTGAATAAATATTTTGTTCAATTTGGCTGGGTTTTTTAGTAAAAAAAGTTCTGGTCATGTCAGAGCAATAGCCTTGATATTTTACGCCCATGTCAATCAGGATTATGTCTCCCTTGCTGAATTTTTTGTCAGTATTGTGATGATGAGGGATGGCTGAATTTTTGCCAAACGCCACAATCGGTTCAAAGGCCAAATCCTCGCATTTGTTTTGAAAAGCTAATTCTTTGATTTGCCAAGCGATGGCTTTTTCCGTTAGACCATTTTTGAGATTTTTGACAATTATTTGCAAAATGTTTTCATTGATTTGTTGAGATTTTTGAAGCAGGGAAATTTCTTCTTTAGTTTTTTGGCAACGGAGGTTCTCGATGGAATTTTGCGATGGCAGGGGAAGAAGTGATAAGTGGGTAGTGGGTAGTGATAAATTTTTTTTTAGCTTTGTTAATTCTGCAACAGTTAAGTGGTTTGGTTCAAAATAAAGTTTTTGGATTTGATGTTTTTTGAGAAGATGTTGGAGGGTTTTGGGGTAAGTGGATTTTTTGGCACAAATAATTGTTATTTTGGACTGATCAGAATTTTCAGATTTGTTTTTATTTTTTAAAAGAGTTTTGGCATAATCAAAATAACGTGGATCAGTGAGGAGATAGATTTTTTTCTTTGTGATTAAGATCTGCCCGAAACTGCCGCAAAAGGAAGTTAGGTAGCGGACATTTATTGGATTGGTAATAAGAATATTTTTAGTCATATTTTACTTAAGAACCATTTGATCATATTTTCAGTGTCTTTTAGGTCAGTAGGTATTTGTTGAAAAGTTTTGGTGATTTCATAGCGTTTATATCCTAAATTTTCTAAGGCTTCAATGGCTTCTTTCAATTCCTGAGCTTCTTGATTATCTTTGTTTAAATTTTTCGGTAGGCTTGATAAAGTATCGATTTCAATTTTATTTTTTAATTCCAGAATTAATCTTTCAGCGGTTTTTTTGCCAATGCCGGGTGTTTTGGATAAAAAGGCTGAATCTCCAGTGAAAATGGCGGTTTTAATGAGATTAATAGGCTGATTTAATATTTCTAGCGCTGTTTTTGGACCCACGCCTGAAACTGAGATCAGTTGTTTGAAAAAATTAAGCTCATCAAGCGTTTTAAATCCATATAAATTTATGGCATCTTCTTTGACTGAAGTGTAAATAAAAAATTTTAGCTCCTGATCTAATTGTATATTTGAAATTGTTTCATTGTTAGCAAAAACCTGATAACCAACTCCGTTAACATTTAAGATAAAATATTTAATATCTATATGAATAACCGTACCGGAAAGATAGGAGATCATTTGAGCTGGTAGTTAATAGATGACAGATGGCAGTATATAGAAAAAAATGGAAAGAAAAAAGTGGAAAAACCTCGGAAGTTTTTGTGAATTTCGTAACAAAAGTTTGACTTTTTCTAAATATTTCTATAAATTATTTAATGCGTCGTAGACAGCTGGTGTTTTCCTGAAATTAAAGGAAAATAAATCCCGCCGAGACTTAAGATTATCGGAATATCCAGGCTATAGAAAAGCATTATAATTGGTATTTTGAATCTTAGATTAAAGTCTACTTCGCCCAAGTAGATTTTTTTAAATTTCTTTATATGGCCATTACCAAAGCAAAAAAAGAGACAATGTTGAAAAAGATCAATGAAGAAATGAGAATTGCTAAGTCAGTTGTTTTTAGTCAATATGCAGGCACAAATGTGGCGCAAATTACTGATCTTCGCAGAAAAGCCAGAGAATCCAATATTAAAATTGCCGTTACCAAAAAAACCTTGGTGAGAATTGCGGCCAAGGAAAATGGTTATCCTGATATTTCAGAAGAAGTGATGAGCGGTCCTGTATTATTAGCTTTTGGACCAGATGAAGTTTCAGCGGCGAAATTTTTGAAAACTTTTGGGAAACAAGTGGAAACTGTCAAATTAATTGGCGGCTTGCTTGAAGGTAAAATTTTAGGATTAACAGAAATTAATAATTTGGCTAATATGCCAAGCAAGCAAGAATTGTTAGCGCAGTTTATGGGAATGCTGCAATCTCCTTTACGAAATTTCGCTTCAATGTTGAATAGTCCATTGGCGGCATTTGCAAGAGCAGCAAAGGCTTATGGGGAGAAAAAACAGTAAATCGTTAAACGGTTAAATTGTTAAATGCTTAAGAGTCAAATAACAATTTAGCAATGTAATAATTTATCATTAATTTTATTCCTATGTCAGATACAACTATCGAGCTTTCAAAGGAAGAAAAAGCTCTCATAGATGCTCTAGAAAAACTTAACATTGTCTCTTTAAACAATGTGGTTAAATACATGGAGCAAGTTTACGGAATTTCAGCGGCGGCTCCAGTAGCAGTAGCAGCAGCTCCAGCAGCAGCAGGTGCAGCAGTTCCAGCGGCTGAAGAAAAGTCAGCTTATAATGTGAAGATCAAGAATGCTGGTGATAAAAAGATTGCAGTAATTAAAGTGGTTCGTGAAGTGACTCAACTTGGATTGGGAGAAGCAAAAACGTTAGTTGACAGCTGTGGAATGGTGAAAGAAAACGCTCCAAAAGCTGAAGCAGAAGATATCAAAAAGAAATTACAAGAAGCTGGCGCAGAAGTTGAATTATTATAATATTTTGCTTCATCAAAGTTTTTTAAAAAAAGGGCATTCTCAAAAAATGCTCCTTTTTTGTGTTTGACAATATTTTTTCAAAAAGTCTAGGCTAAAATCCTTTTCTATCTTTCATTCGATTAAGGTCAAGCTAGTTAGTTTTGCTTTTTTATGATAAAATATTTAGATATCAAATTTTTTACGACTATGGATAATACTTCCAATAATCAAATTTCTTCGGATAACACTTCGGATATAGAGAAAATCGAGGTAAAAATCCAGCCAAGTGATGATATTTTTGCTCAGCAAAGTAACCAGGTGGGGATAGAAGAGCCTTCAACAAATGATGACAAAGCTGAAGAAAAGAAATCTAGCCACCCTTTGAAATCATCGGTTTTGATTGCTAATTTACTCAAAGTGTTAATCGTTGTCGGTTTATGTCTGGCTATATATTTGCAAGTACAGCTAAGACCTGCAATGCCTTATATTTCTACTTTGGCCCAACAAACCGCAGATTTGAGACAAAGTGTAATTTTGAAACAGGCGGAAATTAATAAGTCTAATTTATTAATTGCTTCTAATAGTTTAAATAATTTTGCTTTCGAGGCGGAGAATTATCTATCTACTTTAGCGGCGCTCAATTCTAAGATTGTGACTGATAATTTGAAGGGTAAATTAAAAGAAAAACTGCCTCAAATTGAGAAAAAGCTTAAAAATTACACCACTCAAGCCAGTGGAAATTTAGAGCAATCTGACACTTTACCATTACTGGCAGTTATTGCCTCAGCTGAATTAAAATTAGACATCAATGACCAAACAAAAAACAGCTTGAACGAGTATAAAAAAGAATTATCTGCTTCTAGAAATGATAGCAATAAAGAAGAAGTGCAGTCAGAAATTCAAGGCGTTAACAATGTGTTGGGTTTGGTTGGTAATAGTGATATTCAAGCTAAACTTAAAGCTTTTAATGTAGTAAACATTAGTGATAAATCCGTCCAAGATTTGTTGACCTTGTTATATACGACCCAAAAAATGCCTTTATCTAATATTAACAAGATTTACAGCAATAAAATTGATTGGAGTTCTATTATTAAAGAAATTGATTTAACCACTATGGATGTCGATCCTTTGTATCGAAATGCCGCTTCACAAGAAAGTATTAAATACACCAATTTTCAATTGGAAGATCTTGAGGGTAAAGATACGGTTGAGAATAAAATTTTGGTTAACGGTCTTGTGACCACTCCTAATAGCGTTAATTTTAAAATTATTTCTGATTTAATCGATGGCTTTGAAAATTCTGCTTTGTTTAAAGGTGTCAGCATGCGATCTTTCAATAAAAAGCAAAACACTGATGGTTTATATGTTGGAAATTTTAATATTTCTTTTACTTTAGATAATAAAAAATAATTTTATGATTACCTCTAATAAAATTCATAAATCTTATATCGTCCTAATTATATTATTGTTAATAATATTGGTAGCGAATTTATATAGCTTTCAGCAATACCGTAATTTAAAAAATACGTTTACGGCTTTTTCAACGGTGAATCAAAAATTAGACGGTGCTTTGGCGGATTCTCAGGCTTTGTTAGCCAAGTTTCAAAGCGATGATGCTTTGGAAAAAGCTCAATACAATGACGCTTTGACCAAAATTTTACCTAATGAAGAAGCTATTACAGATTTGAATCGCGATGTGGAAAATTTTGTCAATTCCATTAATTCCACTTCCAACCCGATATTTTTAGAAAAAATTTCTTATGGCAAAATGGAAGAAGATAAAATCGCTCAATCAGGCATATATCAATTGCCGTTTTCTATGAATTTTGCATCCACTGAAGATAATTTTCAAAAAATGATTGCTTATTTTGAAAGTTCTGGCAATCTTGAGAATCAAACCAGGTTGATGGAATTAACCAAAATTTCTGCGAATTGGCAGGGAGAACAAGATCAAAGTTCGAATATTGAACTTTATAATTTTGTTTTAGAGGGTAAGGCTTATTTTTATAATGGAATTTGAAAAAAATTTTGAATTTTGAATTTTGAATTTTGAATGAATTGAAAATTTAGAATTTATAATTTAAAATTTCTCAATTGTCCACTTTTCGTGAAAATTTGCAGAATGCAATCATGGTAGGCAACATACCTAGCTTAGTTATAAGTATGATTAGTGACGCGGTGGAACAAAGATCCAGCGATATTCATATTGAGCCTGGGAAAAATACTATCAGAATCAGGTATAGAATTGATGGCGTATTGAAAATAATAGTTGAGTATCCCCGTAACCTGCATCCGGCAGTTGTTTCCAGAATTAAGATTTTGGCGAATTTGAAAATTGATGAACAGAGAATCCCACAGGATGGACGAGCGCAAGTCACTACCGAAGATAATAAGGAGTTAGATTTACGTGTGTCAACCTTGCCAACCATTAACGGCGAAAAAGTGGTAATGCGTATTCAGGATGAATCGCGCGTTATTCCTACCTTGGAACAGTTGGGAATTGAAGGTTATGCTTTAGACACCATTAATAAAAATTTGCTTGAACCAAATGGCATTATTTTGACTACTGGACCGACTGGTTCTGGTAAAACGACTACCCTTTATGCTTGTCTGAATATTTTAAATAAAGAGGATGTTAATATCCTGACGATTGAAGATCCGGTGGAAATTCAAATGGAGGGATTGAATCAAAGCCAGACGCATGCTGATATAGAGTATACTTTTGCTAATGGATTGCGTACTGCTTTAAGACAGGATCCAAATATTATTATGGTGGGCGAAATTCGTGATAAAGAAACTATTAATATTGCTATTGAGGCTTCTTTGACTGGACATTTGGTGCTGTCAACCATTCATACAAACAGTGCGGTTGAGACTTTGACGCGTATTTCTAATATGGGCATACCAGGATTTCTAATGACTTCCACTTTACGCGCTATTGTGGCGCAACGATTGGTGCGGAGATTATGTCCTGATTGTAAAAAAAATGCCACTATTGATCAAAAAACTATGGATGAAGTCAAAAATACTTTGATAAAAATTAAGGCTTTTGATCAAAATTTACTAACCAATTTGAGTTTTTATGAAGCACAGGGTTGTCTGAAATGTCATAATATTGGTTATGTAGGCAGAGTCGGACTTTATGAGGTTTTGAATATGTCAGACGAATTAAGGAAATTTATTCTGGAAGATAAATCAACGCTGGATATTAAGGAACAGGCTATTAAAGAAGGCATGATTTCTCTGGAGCAGGCTGGACTCTTAAAAGCGGCACAAGGCATGACCAGCTTAAGTGAGGTCTATAGAGTCGCTAGCCATGATTAAAAATAAATTTTGAATTGGAATTATGGAACAACAATTACAAAATCCGAAACAAGAAGAAGTTCAAAAAATGCCGGAACTGGCTGTGAGTTTTGATATTGAAGCAAATCAAGAAGATGTGCAAGCGTTAGATGAAAAAAAGAAAAAGGGCAGAGTGCCATTTTTTCATTATCAGAAAACTGGCAATACGGCGAAAGATTTATATTTAGCCTTAAATGAAATCGTAGAAAAATTAAACGTCATTAAGATTAAAGAAAAAGCGACTTTTTTTAGATTATTAGCGGTGATGATTAACGCTGGCATCCCTATTGTGGAAAGTTTATTGACTTTGGCGGTGCAAACAAACAATCCTCGTTTTAAGAAAATTATTATTGGCTTAGCTGATGATATCAAGAGCGGCAAAAGATTCTCTGACGCCCTGTCTAAATACCCAGACGTTTTTGATGATTCGGTAGTGGGTATGATTCAAGCTGGAGAATTTTCTGGTAGACTAAATAATATATTGCAAGATATCGCCACTGATACTGAAAATAGTGCAGCCATGAAGTCCAAAATTAAAGGAGCCTTAACTTATCCAATAGTGGTGTTATTATTGTTAGCAACAGCCATTGTAGTTTTGATGACCATGGTGATACCTAAGATTATGGCTTTATTTACCGGTACTAATATGCCTTTGCCACAATCGACTTTATTGATGATTGGTTTGAGTAATTTTGTCAGTAATCATTTGGTTTTGATTATTTTAACACCAGTAATATTGTTTTTTGGCATTCAGGCTCTTAATCGTACGCCTATTGGCAAGTTCTATGTGGATAGCGTGCTTTTGATTTTGCCGGTATTTGGAGATTTAAATAAAAAAGCGGCATTAAGCAGACTGAGTCGGGTGTTGAGTAATTTAATCAAAAGCGGGATTCCGATTATTGACGCCTTAAAAATTACGGCTAATGGCGTTGGCAATGAGGTATATAAGAAGAAACTAATTTTATCGAGCCATGACACCGCTCAAGGTATTCCTTTGGGAGAGAATTTGAAAGGCAGTGAAAGGATTATCCCTTCCATGGTTATTAGTATGATCGCTATTGGTGAAAAAACTGGTGAAATTGCGACTATTCTCGATAAAGTAGCCGAATTTTACGAGGGTGAGGTGGATGTGATTAGCAAGAACTTATCAAAACTGCTGGAGCCTTTAATTTTAGTTGTTGTGGGACTAACAGTTGGCGGGATTGTTGCCGCTATTATGGAACCGATCATATCTTTGACAGATATTGCGGATAAGATATAGTATACTAGTTCATAATAAAAAATGCTATCATTTATATGAATGATTCAGAACAAAGAAACCATATATCACCTGAATTAGATCAAATTTTACAACAGATAGATCGAATAATTTCGTTGTCTTCAGGGATGGACTCTTCATTTAATATAATTGAAGTTCCTGATGTAGAAACACTAGAAATTTTGGAAAAAGAAATTGAACAAAGACAGGGAGAAATCGTTCATTTTACATTATTGCCCACTGATTCAAAGTCATCTAATCAAAAAGAATGGGATTATGGTTTGTTTAATTCTGTAGTTATTGTAGCTGGATATCAGAAATCATATACAAAAGAAGATACACGGAAAATATTCTTAAATTTGCAAAGTGGTCCACTACCTCATTTAGAGTTAGCGTTAGATATTGTCTTTCAAGATGTAGAACATTTACCACAATGTTATTTGGTTGCTCCAAAAGATTCTGAAATTTTAGATGACTCAATACGTTTTTTTGATTTACTGCACTTTCGCAGAAATATTTTATTTTGGACACTTCAAGCACCCGTATTTGTAGTTTTACCTGGGAATAAGAGAAATGTGGATAAAATGCTGGAAGCGTTGAGGTGGAGCCCTGATTTATATAGTATAAGAACAGCTTTAATGAGATGGGGATCGCGATTGTAATTGCCATTTATCAGCTAACTGCTAACTACTAACTACTTTTTCCTCGCCTGATGTTGCAGTATCATATCTGAAATTAGCCCATGAAGAGTGTCATAGTTTTTCAGCGAGCTTTGTTCAACGATTTGATTTTGCTGTTTTAATATTTGTTTCTCGATAGTCTTGGGGCTGGAAGCGTCTTTTAATATTAAAGGAGTGCCGGAACCGATTTTTTCAATAGTAACGTCTCCAAAACCTAGAATGGTTTGTGCAAAGCCTTTTTTGCTCCAGCTTACCCCCTCAATTTTTTCATATTCAATGGTGCTGGCTGAGCTGTCAAAGAATCCATTCCATTCAATAACTTTGATGGAAGCGTTAGTAATCAGAATTGAATCGAAATACCAATCAAAAGTTTGATGAACCAAAATTAATAATCCCAAAATTATCCAGACTAACATTGCTGGATAAGCAACAGGAAATAAATACCAAACAAAAAAAGGCACGAATAAACCTAAGAAGGCTTTTTTTAAAAAATATTTATAATAAATCCAGATGTGCCGATGCGCTATATATAAAATTTTTTCATTATCATCCAAAAAACCTTGGAATAGAAAATTGCCTATAAAAAGTGAAATATATTCAAAAAACATTTTTAGAATTGAAACTAAATTCATTTTAACAGAAATTATTCAAAAGCAAAATATATGTGATAACCTTGCTAAGTTGCATTATATGAGCTAAGTTTAGCTCTGGCAAAATATTATTACTGTTTTTGTAAATAGATGGACGATACAATTAAATTTGGTGATCACCATAGGTTAATTAAGGATTTTTTGTTCTTTGTCTTAGATATTACGATTAATGCTTCGGTAATTATTGTTTTGGTCCTAATGATTAGGGCCTATGTGGTCGCTCCTTTTGAGGTATATGGTCCATCAATGTGCAACACTTTGAATTATTATGATTTTAGTTGCAAACAGGGGCCTGGTGAATATATTTTAATCAATAAAGTAATTTATCATGGGTTATTTGGTTTATATCAAAGCGATCCGCAAAGAGGGGATATTGTCATTTTTAAGGAACCAATTAAACAGCAAGAATATTATATAAAAAGGATTATTGGTGTTCCTGGCGATACCATTTATTTGGAGGATGGCTTTGTTTATGTCAAAAATGATAATATGGATAAACCAATTAGGTTGGATGAAAGAGATTATTTGAATGATCTGAATTTTGGTAATACTAAATTTTTTCGGCAGGATTTGAGTGAATTTACAGTACCAGAAGATTCATATTTTGTGTTGGGGGATAATAGGACTGCCAGCGCTGACAGTCGCAGATTATTTTCTGACATGACCAGTGATGACAAAAACAAAGCTTTTATTAAAAAAGATACAATTATTGGTAAGGCATGGGCAATAATATGGCCGTTTAAGAATATAAGAATTTTGGAAAAAACGGAATATAATCTGAAAACACCTTACTTTCATTGATAATCGTAAAACAAGTTAATTTGAGAGAGGATTTTACGAAGTAGCTTATTTAATAATTGTATTAGCTCATAAGAAAACCTGACTATTCTTGAATACCCTAAAATTTGTCTGACATGTGTATAGTTTTTTGTTCTATACTCTGAAGCTACAATCGAATTTTATAAAAATTTTATAACAGATTGAAAAAGTTGCGTAGCATTATACATTTTTAAATTATTAAAGCGTAGGAGTATAGAAGTTGCCATAAAAATAGTGGGTTAGGAAATATGACATTTCCATTATATATCCACGCTCATGGAGACTATTATACGATGTAGACAAAACCAAAATCACCCGATGATGGGGTGATCAGATATTTTGGCGACATTATAAATCCGCAATTCTCTCTCTTGTTCCATCGGTGATAAGAGCTAATTCAAACTCTATTACTTCTCCACCTTTTTCTTCGACCATGGCCACCTCACGTTTTGATTGTGGACCGCCACCAACTCGTAAAATACCATCAATGGAGTCAATAAAGGTTTCGCTTTCATCACCCCAGTTTTTACCAACTATTTGTTTTTCATCAACGGGAAATAATGGATAATCTTCTGCTTTTTTGCATGCGATTCCAGTTGTTTTCCACCCACGTTTTTGCGCTTCCTCATAGGCGATACCAAGCACCCCAACATGAGTTAGTCCTGAAACTACATTAATTTCTTCATCTGGATGTTTTGTAGCTACCTGGTCGAAACCTTCATTGACCATTCTCCTTGCTTCATCTTCATCAAAACGTGAAGGTGGGCAATACCCGACTACTCCTAGGTTGAATTTTTCTGCCATGATGTTTGATTAGCGATAAAAAATTATTTTATGGCTTATAGTGCTTCGTAGAGCTCAATTGCTTTTCTCACTTGTACGCGATCTTTCTCTTTTTCCTCTTCGGAGAGCTCCTCGAAAGGTTTGTTTTGTTCTGCTGGAGCCCAGCTACCATTTCTTTCGAGCCATTTGTCGTGAACTGTAGCCGCAGCCTGTTCAACAAATGAATCGTCTAAAAGACCGCCACTTTCAACTTGTCTGAAAAGTTCTCCCATTGCTACTTCGGCTGCGGCGCGCCAATCTGATGGAAGGTCTGCAAAAGAGGTGTTAGCAATATCTACTTTTTCTACACCACGAGCCGCTTTCCATGCTTCATCTTTTGTTGCTTTTATTCTTGGCTCGAAAACTTCTTTACTACCTAATCCCGCTAAATAGTCTCTTCTTGTCTGTAGTTCATTTGCTAGCGCTCTGGAAGAATTTTCTTGATGACTTTGAGTCCCCCAACTTGCAAGAGAGGCTTCGCGATTATCTTCAGCGGCTTGCATAAGTTGTCTATCGATTTCTTGAATTGAAATCTTTCGGGGAGCTCTCCATTCGTCGTGGAGTTGGCTTCCTAGCTGAGTAACGAGTTGTTGTTTGATCTCAGGAGTAAGTTCCGGAGATCGCACACTGTCGATTGACATAATAAAATGGGTTAGAAATTAATTTAGATTTAATTATAGCACGAATTTTACTCATTTTCAAGCCAAATTGCCAAAAATCCTTACTTTTAGGATCATCTGATTTTTGGTTTGAAGAAATGATATAGGATCAAACGGAAAATGGTTTAAAAAAATTAATTTATCGTCAGCAGTCATTCCTGCGAAGGCAGGAATCCAGTAGAGGACTAACTTCAATAGTGTACAAATTTATAATATCCAGAAGTTAGTTAAAAATTATCTTTTTCAATTCCTGATATTACAGTATCAAATTCTTCTTTTTAAATTATTTGTCATTCCTACATATTAAAGTACCATTACGTTTACTAGCAAGAATATATACAAAATAAGTTTTATCTATAAATAATAAGTATGTTTACTGGATACCAGCCTTCGCTGGTATGACTTGTAGACAAAAATATCCACCATTTCTGGTCTTTTCATGAATTTTTTAAATTATTTTGTCAAACTATACTCCTACGCTTTTATAATCTAAAATTGTATAATGCTACGAAGCTTTGCGGTATTGTTTGTGGATGCATATTTTGTTAATCTTTGAGCTTCGGAGCATATACTACAAATTTTGAAAATCTAAAAGCGGAGTAGTATAAAAATCAGATGATCCTAAATACTTGATATTTATTATTGGGAAGTGCTAGTTTATCTTCCTGTTTTTATTTTATTATATGTTTAACTTGCTACTTAGGGATGAGAATAATTCAGATAAGCAAACAGGAGCAGAAAAGATTGAGATTATGGATGGTGAACCAGTAATTTCTTTAGAAAGAGCTTTAAGATTTTTATATAGCACACATTTACAGTTTCCAGAATGGGGTAACCTTCGGGTACCATATTCTTCGAAAATTGAGGCCACATCGCACCAAGCTTACTCTGCTTATTCTGAGCTTATAAAGAATTCTTTAGATATTGATTTATCTAAGACTTTAGAAAAGATGACAGAGTATGAATATGAAAGATATACTTCCTATATTTTTTCAGGAATAGGTGATGTAGATTTATGGGATGTAGATGTTCCAGATATAGATGAGTTGAGAGATAAATATCCTGAAGGAAGCTATATAAGGAATTACTTAGAATATGAATTAGCTATAGTTAGGGTGCGCATAAAAGAAGCCTTTCAAATTATATATAATAGAGCTTTTGGGCCCTTTGGTCATGGTGAAATCCCTGAGAAGTTAAATGCCTTTAGGGTTTTATTTACTATTGCAATGCGATCAATTGGTGTAGAATTTGGACCTATTAGAATGACTGTAGTTGGCGTTGAAGATCATCAAATTGTTAGTTTTGAAGAACTTGAATGTAGAATGCCTGATGATAAAGCTGTACAAGAGGCACTTTTGATTATGTTAAAGCAGTTTAATTGTAAAAAGATTAATGGGAAATTGTTTTAGTGTTTTAAAATGTATGTTGGATAATGTTTCCGATATTGTGAAATATTATTCTTCATTTTTTTCGTTTTCTATTCTTGGGAACAAAACTTCTCCTTTTTTGACAGTATATTTTTTATTTACACTTAAATTTCCATCAAATTTTATTTTATTTTCACTAACACCAATTAAATTTAAAATTACCTTTGCTTTTGAAGGTATGACAGGATAAAGCAATATTCCAATTTGATGTAATGCCACAATTAAATTAAAAAGGATTTGTGTTACTTTTTCTTTGCTGTCTTTTGCTACTGCCCATGGTTTATTATCATCAATATATTTGTTTGTCATATCAATTATTTTGATAATTTCTTCTATTGCTTTTTTAATTTCAAATTCAGTAAAAAAATTATGATAGTTTTGAGAAAAGATTTCTAAATTTTCTTTAAATAAACCATCTTCTAATGTCCCTTCCATATTTTCACCAACATATTTCAAAATCATTGTTGTTAATCTGTTTACTAAGTTGCCTAAATTATTGGCAAGTTCAGTGTTATATACTTCGATAAATCTAGAGATACTAAAATCTCCATCATCTAATGTTGGAATTTCTCTCAGAAGATAATATCTCAAAGCATTAGAGCCATATTTTTCTGCTATTTCGCATGGATCAACTACATTACCAAGACTTTTGCTCATTTTTTTCCCTTCTGATGTTACAAATCCATGAACCATGATTTTTTTTGGCAGAGGCAATTTTGCTGACATAAGCATTGCAGGCCAATATATAGCATGAAATCTAGTAATGTCTTTGCCAATAATATTCAAATCATTTGGCCAGAATTTTTTAAAATTTTCGCCATTTTCTATATAATTAAGTCCAGTGATATAATTTGCAAGAGCATCACACCATACATACATTACATGACTTGGATCGCTAGGGACTGTAACACCCCAGGAAAGCACAGATTTAGGACGAGAGAAACTTACATCCTCAAGTTCGTCTAAAACATTTAAAATTTCTTGTATTCGGAATTCAGGAAAAATTTTAATTTCTTTTGAAATAATTTTTGCTTTTATCGCTTCTTTATATTTTGTAAGTCGGAAAAAATAATTTTCTTCAGCAACTTTTTCAGGTGCTTTATTATGATTTGGGCATTTACCATCAATAAGATCTTTTTCCAATTTATATGATTCGCAGCCATAGCAATAAAGTCCAATATGTTCTTTTTTATAAATATCTTCTGATGATTCAAGAAGTGACCATAGTTTTTGAGCACCTTTTTGTAACATTGGATCTGAAGTTCTGTAAAATGAGTTATAAGATATTTCAAGATCACTGCAGATTTTTTTAAAATATTCAACATTTCTATCAACTAAATCTTGCGGACTTAAATTTTCTTTTTTTGCGGTTTTTTCAATTTTTGTTCCATGTTCATCAGTACCGGTAGAAAAAAACACATCTTCACCTTTCATTTGATAATATCGTGAAATACAATCAGCCTGAATAAATTCCAGAGCATGCCCCATGTGCGGTTTGGCATTAGGATAGGCAATGGCGGTGGAGATATAAAATTTGGACATAAA
>Ga0076340_144_pt1 | contig 8532 bp, 9 predicted proteins | sample RifGroF2_FD_68065 | JGI IMG/M metagenome (GOLD analysis project Ga0076340, IMG submission 68065) | Peregrinibacteria bacterium GW2011_GWF2_33_10
CGATAAGTCCGTCTGTTTCCCCCTCTATCTCTCCTTCTGTTTCAACAAGTATATCCCCTTCGATTTCTCCATCTGTATCAACGTCTAAAAGTCCAAGTGTTTCAACCAGTAAATCCCCCTCCAAATCTCCTTCTGCCTCTCCGTCAGTTTCTGTTAGTGTTTCCGGATCTGCCAGTCCAAGTATTTCAGAATCTATTTGGAAAAGCTTAAAGATGGTGCTTTATTATTGGGAACACACTTTACTTTTAATGATACTGATGATTATTATCGGCGCTAGAATTATTTTAAATGCCGCTTTTGTATTATTAATCCCTTCAATTATTTTAGTATCCACTACTTATATAGCCGCTATTACTCTTTATCAAATTAGTTTAGTGATAGGCTTAATACTTGGCGGCCTAGCTTTTGTGCTGGCATCCTACATTAATGCCATCGTAGATATCTGGAGTATTAGCGTCTGGACCATTACTTTCCTTAAATTAACCGCTGAAGGAGATAAAAGCGCTAGAGAAACCGAAAAAAATGCAAACAAAGAAATCTTAAAAATTCGGGAAACTCCAGCTCTAACGCCAAGTGAAACACAAATGGCGCTGTGAGAATAAAGCTGAGAACTGAAAAAAAAATGAAGACAGTAATCGGTAATCAGTTAACCTGCCCTCACTGACTTCTGACTACTCACTTCTGACTACTCACTTCTGACTACTCACTTCTGACTTCATCCTCTTTATACTCCACTCTCCCCATGCCCCTTATCACCATCTACGGCATTAACAACATTGGCAAAACAACACATGCAAAAAATATTGTTAAAAGATTAAAAAAATCAGGCAAAAAAGCAATTTATGTCAAATATCCTATTTATGATCTCAAGCCAACAGGCCCATTTATTAATAAAATTTTAAGATCAAAAAATTCTCAAAAAATATCAGAAGAAGAACTTCAAATGTGGTATGTCCTTAATCGTTACCAATTCGAGCCAACTTTAAAAAAATATTTAAAACAAAATTATATTGTAATTGCCGAAGACTATATTGGGACAGGACTTGCCTGGGGCTGGACGAAAGGAGCAAATCTGAAATGGCTGGAAAATTTAAACAAACATTTACTCAAGGAAAATTTCGCAATTTTCCTTGATGGCCAAAGAACTCTTATAGCAAAAGAACAAAAACACATCCACGAACAAAATGATGATTTAATAAATAAATGCACTGCAAAATACCGCTTACTTGCCAAAAAATATCATTGGCAAACAATCAATGCTGGATCAGAAAAAGATAGTGAAAAAACACAGGAAATGATTTGGAAATGTGTAAAAAAAATATCTTTTTTGTTTTAAATAATTTAATTGTATATAATAAGTCTGAAATTTAAATTTAAATGAAAATATTTTTTGTCAATCCACCTAATCATCCATTCACAGAAACAAGTTTGCTTATAGAACCCATTGACAGTCTGACCGTAGCTTCATATATAGAAAGTCTGGGACATGAGGTGAAATTTATTGACATGGATGTGAAAAAAATGACCACCCGGGATTTAAAAAAACATTATGATAAATTCCGGCCTGATTTCACTGTCATAATTTTTGATTATCACATACCGCTACACAATTCTACTGAATGCCTGAACAACAATATTAATATCGCCAAAACAGCAAAAAAATTTGGATCACAAGTGATTGTTGGCGGCAAAATAGCGACATATAAATGCGACACCTTAATTTACAAAAATTCTCCTATAGATATCTGTGTATCATATGAGTTAGAAATTCCCTTAAGGAAATTATTTGCTTTAAAAAAAATAAATTTTAAGGATTTGAATAAAATTCAAGGCCTCTCATTTCTTCATCATAATAAAATTTATAAAACCAGAGGGAAAGAAACAAAAATTGATATAAATAATCTGCCAGTTGTAAATAGAGATTTAATTGATATTAAAGATTATATTGACGTAAGGTCAGTACTTACTTCCAGGGGCTGTCCAATGAATTGCACTTTTTGTCATGTCCCAGGATTCTGGGGTGGATGGTCTTCCATGAATCCTGAAAATATTTTCAAAGAAATTGAATCTCTCTATAAGAAAAACCAGGCTAAAAAAATTATTTTTCTTAATGATAATGCCATAGTTGACCATAAAAAAATGATTGATTTGGCAAAAATGCTAATAAAAAATAAAATAAAAGTTAAACTTGGTTGTTTAGGCTCTATTAATTTGTTTGACTTAGAAACAATGAAATATATGTACCAGGCTGGTTTTCGCTGGATACATTACGGGTGTGAATATGGAGACGATAACGTCCTTAAAAAAATCCATAAAAAAACCACTGTCAGCATGATAAAAAAAATCGTGAAGCAAACCCTAAAACTTGGTTTTAGAGTACGCACAAGCTGGATATTGGATTTACCTGAAACTGATATTCATTCTCTTAAAAAGACCATAAAACTCATCTCTAGTATTAACTCTCAAGAGATCAGACTTCATTTTTTATCATTAAGACTTGGTAGTGCGCTATATCATCAATATGGAAATGATAATTTATTAACTCAATATATTCATCACAGTAATCCGAATAATTTTCTTACCAAAATATCGCAAGATATTTTTTTGGAAAACATCCGAATTTTAATAAACAATCTAAAAAACAAAGGATACAAAATTGTTTATAATGCCAAAGATTTTAATGATTTAAAAACCCTGCAAATCAATAATCCTGAGATGAAAATTGCTTCTTTATGCCCTTTAAGATATGGAATTAACTGGTAAAAAAATTTTCGGCATTACTGGAGACATTGCCTCTGGGAAAACCTTTACTTGTAATAAATTAGTTAAAATAGCAACTAAAAAAAAAATAAAATTACAAATTTTAAGTGTGGATGATATAAGGCGTAATATCTTGAGTAAATCTAAAAAGCAAAAACATATAGACTTAAGAAAGCTTCTGATAAAAAAGTTGAAATTAAAAAAAATTGATAAAAAATATGCTTTTATAAATTTATTAGAAATTTCTAATAGAATTTTTGGGAATGTAAATAATATGAAATTTTTCAGATCTCAAGTAAACAAAGAGATATATTTGATAATTAAAAACCATATTTTAAAAACTAAAGATATTATAATCCTTGAATGGGCTTTTCTTATTGAAGATGGTTTTATAAATCTGACAAATGGTAATGTAATTTTCATCAAATGCCATAAACGGCAAAGGTTAAAAAGACTTAAAAACACTGATTTGCCAAGAAGCAATTTGAGAAAACGTCTGCAAGTACAAAGGAATTTTAAAAAAACAAAAAATGAAATAATTAAATTTCAAAAAAAAACCGGGAAAGGCGCTTTAATTATATTTGATTCCACAAAGAATCCTGATAATAATAAATATACTCAGCTTTTTAATAAAATTATTAATACTTTTGATAACAAAATCCACAAAATATGATTTTTGCCTTTATGGCTTACCGGAGAAAGGCGGCAAAGTAATGTGGCAAATCACCAATAAGTGCAATTATAAATGTTCATACTGCATATTTAATTCACAATTTAATGTAGATACTCATAATGAACTTAGTACGCAAAAGGTTTTTGATATTATTGATAAACTCAAGCAAAATAAATTTTCCCACCTCAAATTTACCGGTGGCGAACCTTTTGTACGAAAAGATATGGTGGAAATCATTAGCTATGCCAAACAAAAAGGATTTTTTGTTGATATCTCAACCAATGCTTCTTATATAAGTAAAAAAATCGCCACGAATTTGGAAAAAACAAAAATAGATTTTGTTCACGTTAGTTTGGATGGTCATAATGAAAAATTAAATCATTTAGTCCGTGGTAAAAACACCTTTAAGGCTACAATTAATGGAATAAAAAACCTAAAAGAAAAAAATATTTATTTGAGATTAGGCTCTGTAATTCATAAATATAACGAAAAATACATTGAAGCTATCATTCAATTATCAATTAAATTAAAAATAAATGAGATAGTCTTTTCAAAAATGGAGGCTATAGGTAGAAATGCTGATGATAAATCTTTAGTTATTACTAAAAATGAAAAAAATTTAGTAAAGAGAATTGAAACATTGCAACGTAAATATGAGCAAAAAATTAAAATTCAACACAATTTCTTGCACTTAAACAAAAAAACAAACTGTAAACTTTGTCCTGGGGGTAATAAATTCTTATTTATTAATAATCAAGGCAAAGTTTCTCCCTGCACATGGATGAGTGGATATTTACCCCAATTTTTAAGTCCAGAAATTTTTAATCCATCTAATGAACTTAAAAGAACAAATCCTATAGCAGAATATTTCCACCTATTAAATACATTAAAAAAATATGGTCTAACTGGCTGCCTGGCAAGAAATATTGAAGAGGTGAAAAATTTTATCAGCATCAATGAATTATTCAATAATAAACTTCAAGAGTTAAAAAATAACAAAAATAAATTTTCAAAATTTTCAAAATTATATTCATTCACCACAGAAAATCTAAAAGCATATTTACAGGAGTTAAATCTGGAAAATAAAAAAATTCTTAGCACTACTTCATCAGGTGATTTTATTTTTAACTCATATTTATTAGGTGCTAAACAAGTTGATTGTTTTGATATAAATCTTTTATCTAAATTTTATTTCGAATTAAAGACTGAATCTATAAAAAAATTTACTTTCCTCAAATTTCAACAATTCTTTTTACGAACTAAACAAAACAATAAATACACATTCAATTATAAAGACTATTTGAAACTCAGGACAAATTTATCAGCTTTAGCAAAATTATTTTTTGATAATTGTTATAATTTCTTTAAAAAAGATGGATTTAAATTAAGAGAATCTGCGATTTTTAATAATATATATGATGAAGCAGAGTCAAAAATCAATTTTAATCTTTATTTAAAAGAGAAAAACTTTTATAAACTTAAAAAAATCCTAAAAAATAAAAAAGAAAACTTTATCAATTCTGATATTGTTAGTTTAACTAAACATCTTAAACATTCAGACAAATATGATCTAATTTATTTATCAAACATAGCTGATTATGCTCATCAATTTTTGGGGAAAAAACATTTAACAATTTTCAAAGAAGAAATCATTTTACTTTTATCCAAACATCTTAACCCAAACGGCCAAATATTAATGTATTTTTATTCTTATGATAAAAAAGCTCCACTCAGAAATGATTTTTATGATTTTGAAAAAGTAAAAAGTATTTTAAGTAATGATAAATTTTTTTTAAAAATACTAAATTTTAACTCAGTAATAGATGGTAAAGATGCGATAGTAATTTTAAAAAATAGACAATCTTATTTTAATATTATATTTAATTAAAATATTATTTTTTTTTAATAAAGCATTGTGATCCACGTAAAGATTTTACATTTTCTATTTTATCAATAAAAAAATCATCAACAGCTTTTCTTACTCCTTGCAACCAATGATAATCATGAATAATAATTATACCTCCAAATCTAGACTTTCTAATATACTTCGATATAAATCAGCATCAAGATTAACGAAAGAAAATGTCTCATTTATAATGGGTGCTGATGTTGATGGAAATATACCTTTATAAATAAATATATTTTGATATTTATTTAAATAAGCACACACTTCTTTATAAGAAGATTTTAATCTACCTTTATAATGACGTGGTAAATCAATCTCGCTAACCTCTGGGTGTCCAGAAAAAGTATCAAATAAATAAAATTTTTTATTTCCTTTACTTTCACAAATAAGTTTTGCAGTCCCACCTTTGTAAACACCTACTTCAGCAATACTACCTGTTAAATTTTTTGTTTGTTCAATTGATTTATATATCTGTAATAGCTCAAAGTCATATGAAAGAACTTCTGTCTCTTCCATAATTTTTGCAATAATATTTTTTATATTAGTTATTTTTTTATTCATTATTTATTAAACTTTTTGCATGATAGTTAAATACATCAACAAATATAACACAATTAAGAAAATATGATAAAATTAAAATAATTAAATTTAGAGTTACTTTTCTCAAAATATTGGTAGCAATTTTTAAAAAAAATTATGACAACAAAAAGCTTATTTGAAAATTCAGAAATGTATTATAAAAAATCTAATATTTATGAGATTTTTTCAAACGCTGAAGATAAACCTAACAAAATCTACAAATTCTTTTTACCAATCATAAAAAATAAAATAGTCTTAGATTTAGGCTGTGGTAATGGTAAATATCTTGAATTGTTTTCCAAACACGCCAAACTAATATATGGTCTTGATAAATCCAAATCGCAGCTTCAATCAGCGCAAAAAAAGACAAAAAATTATAGTAATATTATCTTAATGAATAGCGATGTTGAAAAAATACCTTTAGAAAATAATAATGTGGATCTTATTTTTGCATCATGGGTACTTGGGACAATTGAAAATCTTAAAAAAAGGATGAAAATAATAAATGAAGCCAAGCGTATCCTGAAACCACAAGGAAGCTTTTATTTAATTGAAAATGATTATGGCGGTGAATTTGAGGATATTCGGGGAAGAGTGAATGATCCTCTTAAGCGCACTATCAATTATAATAACTGGTTAACAAAAATCGGATTTCAGGAAGTCAAACAAATCAAAACATACTTTGAATTCCAATCTATAAATGAATGTAAAAAAATTATTGGAACTATCTGGGGGCAAGAAGCCTCACAAAAATGCCATTCAAATATTATTAATCACTTAATTGGGATTAAAAAGTTAGACAAAGTTAGGTAAAAGTGATATACTTTAAGGAAGTTTTAAAAAATTTCATTTATATATTCTAATTTTACTATATGCCACTTCACTCACCAGCTGACGATCCAACCAGTAATGTATATGACTTGCTAGATGGTTTGCATTTTTCTCCTGAACTTTGTTCGCAAATTAGGCCTGATCGGCTGTTTGCAGTCCCAGCTAACGAATTAACAGATGAAGAAATTGGAGTAAATGTACTTGATGTATCGCCAAAAGAAAATACAGATGGAACTATAACATTACTTATTCATCCTGTAGATCAGGCAAGACCAATTGATCAAGCTGTTATAGACAGAATTACGGCTCACTTCAATCAATTTGAAGACTATAAAGGAAAGATATCTGGAACAAGAATCCAAGCGCTCCGTTAGTATAAGCTTTTCATAATACAAGTTGGGAAGATTATTCGAGGAGGCAAGATGATGCTGTGATAAGTCAAGATGCTCGTATTTTAACAAGTAGAGTTATAAATAATCCTAAACATACAGATTGATCCGACTTACCACCAGAATATAGAAAAAATTTCACTTTTACGGATGATGATGATGATAAAGAAAAATAAAGTTATTAAAAAATTAGAATCTTATTTATAAACAAGTCCCTCTCTTAATGTAAGGGTCGGGGTGAGTTAACTCGTCAGAAATTTCTTCGAACTAAAAATCAGATGATCCATTTCATCCTCTGGACTCTGCTTTACTAGGGTCTTCGGCCAAGACACCGCCCTTTTATTAAATAGTTAAACTGCGCGCCAGTCACATCGATTACGGTCATCAATACTCCCTGTCTCACGGAAGAATATCCTACAGATGATAAATCATAAAGTGTAAAGTCATACAATACATCACCATTATCATTTACCAATGTTCTATTTTGATAATACACATTCTGATCCTCGAGCATTTGTTGTTCAGTTGTGTCTGGGCATTCTGTGATGATAGGTGAATTACCCAAATAATGATTCAAATCAGAATCAAGTACAGACAATCCATTTGGGTACTGCTTAAACAACAATGTGACTAACTCCTGAGCTCTTAGTCTTAACTTTGTTCCGCTAGACATATAAGAATGTACCTGTAGCTTAAATGTTATGCCATTAAACTGCTTCTCTGTAAGGTTAGAGAGAAGCTCTACATATACCTGAGGAGAGAAGCGTCTTGGTTTATTAAGAGTCCCTGGAGTTCCTGGCGTTCCTGGAGTCCCTGGAGTCCCTGACGCTCCTCTTCCTGAACTTCCTGAAGTTCCTGATGCTCCTGATGCTCCTCTTCCTGAACTTCCTGAACTTCCTGGATTCCCTGAAGCTCCTCCTAACGCTGTTGGCTGAAATGAGGGAGCTATATTTCTTATTTCTTCAAGAAAGGCATTCGTTATGGCAAAACCCCCACGTTTCACTTCTTCAAGTATGTCAATTAGAATAAATTCAGGTGGCTTATTGAAATTTATTCTCCCCATATCGACACCAGCATTTTCAGCTGCCATAAAAAGATGATCTTTGTCATATTTGTTACAAACTTTTCCTCCCTCTTCCACTTTTTTCATTGCCTTTCCAATCGCCTCTCTTAAGGCCTTCCTGTCAGCTGGAATTAATTGCCCAGGATCAATATTGAATGGTATTTTCGGTCCATCTTCATCTTTTTGCTCTTCCCCTCCTTCTTCCTTATCTTGACTTTGGGCCTTCTTCTTATCATCAACATATTCCTGCCATCTTACTAATCTTTTACCACTTGCGGCTTTGACTGGCAGCTTCCCCTTCAAAACATTGTTCATATTAACTATTGACGCT
>Ga0076340_140_pt1 | contig 8122 bp, 5 predicted proteins | sample RifGroF2_FD_68065 | JGI IMG/M metagenome (GOLD analysis project Ga0076340, IMG submission 68065) | Peregrinibacteria bacterium GW2011_GWF2_33_10
GCCTGTATATTTCACAATAGATTCAATATTTTTACATTTTGGATAACCGCTGCAAGCCAAAAACTCTCCAAACCGGCCTGTTTTGATCAACATTGGCTCGCCACATTTATGGCACTTTTTATCGCTTAATTTGGCTTCCAACTTCTTCATTTCCTTATCTTCGCCATCTTTGCGCAAAGGTTTAGCGTTTTTACAGGTCGGATAATTAGAACAGGATAAAAATTTACCATATCGTCCTAGTTTAATTTCCATTTTGGCCCCACATTTATCACAAATTTCGTTAGTTTCTTCGGTAATCAGGTCGGATTTTTGTAAATCCGTCTGTTTTTGTGTGATATTATCATGAAAAGGATGGTAAAAACTATCAATAACCGGCTCCCATTTAATTTTACCCTCGGCAATATTATCTAAATCTTCCTCCATTTTGGCAGTGAATTGATAATCTACAATCTGGCTAAAATGTTTCACCAAAATATTATTCACGACCTCGCCCGTGTCAGTAGGTTTCAGACAAGCTTTTTCCTTAATCACATATTGCCTTTTAATAATAGTTGAAATGGTTGGGGCGTAAGTACTTGGCCTGCCTATTCCTTCTGATTCAAGCTTTTTCACCAGACTGGCTTCTGTATATCTGGCCGGCGGTTCAGTAAAGTGCTGATTTTCAGTAAGTTTTTTCAATGATGGTTCATCGCCTTCGACTAAATTAGGTAAAATTTTCTCCTGATCATCATCTTCCTGCGGCTCGTCAAAACTTTCCTTATAAACTTTCATAAAGCCAGGAAATTTCACGGTTTGGCCAGTCGCTCTAAATGTATATAATTTATCCTTCTCAGCGCTCAGTTCTCGGTTCTCAATTCTATTCTCAATATCCACAGACACCCTATCAAATATCGCTTCAGCCATTTGACAAGCCAAAGTCCTTTTCCAAATCAATTCATACAATTTATACTGCTCTTTATTTAAAAACTTTTTCAAAAATTCTGGCGTTCTGGATAAATCGGTCGGACGAATCGCTTCATGAGCTTCTTGAGCGCCTTTCTTACTCTTATAAAATCTAGGTTTAACTAAAGTAAATTCTTTGCCAAATAATTCCGTAATGACGTTTCCAGACTGATCCAAAGCTTGCTTAGATAAATTTACAGAGTCCGTTCTCATGTATGTAATCAAACCAACTGATCCCTCTCCGATATCTAAACCTTCATATAATTGTTGCGCTACCAGCATGGTCTTGCTAACCGACATATTTAATTTTCGGCCTGCTTCCTGTTGCAGGGTGGAGGTGGTAAAAGGTGGCGCAGGATTTCTTGATATTTGTTTTTTCTCAATGACTGACACTACATAATTAGCATTTTTTAAATTTTCTAAAACTTGCTGTGCATCTTTCTCATTAGATAATTTAAATTTTTTACTATCAATAAAATGAAGTTTGGCTTCAAAATCATTCTTTTTATTAAATAAAGCCGTAATTGACCAATATTCTTCCGATTTAAAAGCTCTAATTTCATTTTCCCGATCTACAATCAATCGCACGGCCACACTTTGAACTCTACCGGCTGACAGGCCATATCTAACTTTCTTCCACAAAAACGGCGAAAGTTCATAACCAACCAATCTATCCAAAACTCTTCTAGCCTGTTGCGCATTCACCAAATTAATATCAATATCCCGGGGATTTTTAATAGATTGATCCAAAGCTGATTTAGTGATTTCATGAAAAACAATGCGATAAATTTTTTGCTTAGTCAGATTCAAAGCTTTGGTTAAATGCCAACCAATAGCCTCTCCTTCTCGGTCCTCATCAGTTGCTAGCCATACCGTTGTATCGGTTTTAATATAAGATTTGAGTTCGGAAATAATTTTTTTCTTATCCACTGGGATGATGTATTTCGGTTCAAAATTATGCTCAATATCAACGCCCATGTTTGATTTAGGCAAATCCCGCACATGTCCCATGGAAGCCTTAACAACATATTTACTACCCAAAAATTTGGAAATAGTTTTAGCTTTGGTGGGAGACTCAACGATTACTAAATTTGAAGCCATTGTAAATATTTTAAATCTTAAATCAAAGAAATTCATAAAGAATTTTATCCATCGAGTCAAATTAATAAAAAAATTTTATACAACTAAAATTCGGAAAAATCCGCATTTAATCAGCAAAACCATCACAAAATTCTCAGATAAATGACTTTACATTTACAAAAAAACATTTAGTAATTACTAGCCATGTCAGTAAAAAATTTTATAATTTTATTTTAAAAGACACCACAAAATGATGATCAAAAGCCAATTATTATAAAAAAACTTCAACCGTTAATCATCAAAGTCACTTCTAGAGCAAAATCGCTTGTAAAAGCTCGAGTTTTGCCTTATATAATCAATAGTTAATTATTTCCTAACTTAACCAACATGACAAAAGGAAGTCTTGTGGATGCCATGGCGAAACACGCCGGTATCTCAAAAGCAGCAGCTACAAAAGCATTAAATGCTATGATTGAAGCTGTTAGCGTAACCCTTAAAAAAGGTGGTAAAGTAACTCTTCCAGGCTTCGGCACATGGAAAGTCGTTTCAAGAAAAGCACGCAATGGTGTTAACCCAAGAACTGGTAGCACCCTTAAGATCCCAGCAAGAAAAGTTGTTCGCTGGAGAACAGGAAAATCATTAGCTGAAAAAGTTAAATAATTTTCTTTTCCTCACGGATTACTCAAAAAGTCCCGCCATAATGACGGGACTTTTTTTGTTTTCTCTGGGCTTGATAGAAAAAAATATTTACTGTAATTTAAGATTTGTATAAAGTTGCTCTTTTTTTTCATAAATTTTCCCCCAACATGCAAGAAAAACTGGAAAATCTACAAACTGAAGCTTTGAAAAAAATCCAAAATTCTAAAGACCTAAATGAATTAAAAAATCACGAAATTTTTTATCTCGGCAAAAAAGGAAAACTAACAGAAATTCTTCATGGCCTAAAAGATTTACCAAATGACCAGCGTCCAACTATTGGCAAATTTTCTAATGTTATCAAAAAAAACCTGGAAGAGGCTTTTGTCCAAAAAGAAAAAATGCTGGAAAATGAAATGATCTTAAAAGAACTGGAAGAAGATTCTATTGATATTAGTGCTCCAGGCGCTAAATATAATATTGGTCACGCTCATCCTTTGGCCACCACTCAATATGAAGTGGAAAACATTTTTCATGGCATGGGCTTTGAAGTGGCGGACGGACCAGAAGTAGAAGTGGAAAAATTTAATTTTGATGATTTGAACATGCCGGCTACGCATCCCGCCAGAGACATGCAAGATACTTTTTTCATTGACAAAAAAGCTGATCTGAAACTGGGACGTTTGGTTCTAAGGACTCAAACCTCACCAGTGCAAATCAGAACCATGCTAAAATATGGCGCGCCACTAAGAATTATTGTGCCGGGCAGAGTCTTCCGTAATGAAGCACTTGACGCCTGCCATGAGCACACTTTTGATCAAGTGGAAGGCTTAATGATTGATAAAAACATTTCATTGGCTCATCTCAAAGGCGTGATGGCTGAATTTTTATCCAAATTATTTCAAAGAGAAATTAAAGTCCGCTTCCGACCAGGTTATTTTCCTTTTGTGGAACCAGGATTGGAACTTGATATGTCCTGCATGATTTGTGACGGGGCTGGCTGTAAAACTTGCAAAAAATCCGGCTGGGTCGAATTTATGGGTGCCGGCATGGTGCATCCCAACGTATTACGCGCTGGCGGAATCAATCCTGACGAATATCAAGGCTGGGCTTTTGGCTTTGGCTTAACTCGCTTAGTAATGATGAGATATGGCATTGATGATATTCGAATGCTAAGTGGCGGTGATCTAAGATTCACAGAACAGTTTTAAAAAAACAATCCCCCAATCAACAATTTAAGAATTAGCAATCATTCCATGTCCTTCAAGGCTGATTTTCACATTCACTCGCATTATTCCCGCGCCACTTCCAAAGAGATGAACATTATCAGCTTAGCTAAATGGGGACAGCTAAAAGGATTAAACGTAATTGGCACCGGCGATTTTACTCATCCCAAATATTTTCAAGAAATTCAAGATACGCTTGAACCTGCCGAAGAAGGACTTTTTAAACTAAAAAAAGAATTTGAAAAAGATCTTGCTAAAGAAATCCCTGCCAGCTGCAAAAATGAAATGAGATTCATGCTTAGCGTGGAAATAAGCTCAATTTACAAAAAAAATGATAAAGTTCGTAAAACTCATAACCTAATTATTGCGCCAAAACTTGAATATGCAGCCAAAATTATTTCTAAATTAAATAAAATAGGAAATTTAAAATCTGATGGCCGACCTATTCTTGGACTTGATGCAAAAAAACTTTTAGAAATTGTTTTAAATGTTTCCGAAGAATGTATGCTGATTCCTGCTCACATCTGGACTCCTCATTTTTCTGTTTTTGGTTCAATGTCCGGTTTTGATAGTCTGGAAGAGTGCTTTGAAGATTTAACTCCATATATTTATGCTCTGGAAACTGGACTTTCTTCTGATCCTGCAATGAACTGGCGCTGGTCAAAAATCAATAATTTAACTTTGATTTCCAATTCTGACGCCCATTCCGCCCGTAAGCTTGGACGCGAAGCTAATGTTTTTAACACTGATCTTTCCTATGACGCCATCACCAAAGCTTTGAGGAACAATGATTTAAAAGCTTTTGAAGCTACCATTGAATTTTTCCCGGAGGAAGGTAAATATCACCTAGACGGGCACAGAAACTGTCAAATTAGATTAAGCCCCAAAGAAAGTATCAAAAATAATTATTTATGTCCAAAATGCTGTAAAAAAGTTACGATCGGCGTCATGCACCGAGTAGAGAAACTAGCTGATAAGCCTAAAAATTTTAAACCAAATCAAGCTCGACCTTTTTATAGTATCATTCCCCTGCCGGAAATTATTGCTGAAGTCTTCAAATCCACGGTAAAAAGCAAAAAAGTCGAGCAAATGTACCAAAATATGTTGGAAAAACTTGGCAATGAATTTAAAATTTTGAGAGAAGGTTACTCCACCAAGCATCAGTATAATAGAGATGGATTTAATTAAATATTTTGCCATAACTTCCTTGTAATAAATAAAATAACTCAAATTATCTTTGTTCATTAATTGCCATAAGTCTTTCTCCCCATTGTTCTGTAAATCCCGACAACAACTCCAACAATTTTAAATTTGGAATCGTTCAAATGAACAATAATCGGTTTATACTCCTCATTTTCAGAATGAAGTTCAATGCTCCCGTCTTTCTTAAAATATCTTTTTACTACAGCCGAATCTTCCAAAATAGCAACGACAATTTGTCCATCTAAAAATTCAGTCGAGGGTTTTACAATCACCACATCACCACTAAAGATAAAAGCATCTTTTAGGCTGTCTCCTTTTACACGCAATAAAAAAGAATTGGTGGGAATATTTACAATTGTTGGCAGTTGAATTGTATCAATAGAGTCAGGGTAAATGGTTAAAGGATTCCCTGCGGCTACCTCACCAATTATCGGACGGGGGATAAAATATTTATCTTCCAAAGTAACTTCAATACTTCTGGACCGTTTTGGATTTTTCTTGATATATCCTTTTTTCTCAATCGCTTGTAGGTGTTGCTGAACGGTAGCTCTATTTTTATATCCAAATCGATCAGCTATCTCAGCCAAAGATGGAGAAATACCTTTGTCAACTTTCTGATCAATAAGAAAGTTTAATATTTTGTTTTGAATATCGGTTAATTCTTTAGACATAGGCACACTTCCGTACGGTGAATCACACGTGCTCACTTGAATAAATACCATACATTTGTATGGTAAATATATTTAGTGGGGAGAAAGAAATCAAGGATTTTTTTTTAGAAAAGTAAGAATGTTTGAAAGATGACATAAAATCTCTTAAAACTTTGGTAAAGGAAACTTGCTTTATCGATTATGATTTTAAGAGATTTAGAAGTGAATTATTTAAGAAAGATTTTTTCTAAAGCTTCAATCATTTTTTCGCGAAAGATCGGCTTTGAAATAAATTCGTTAAATCCGGCGGCAACGAATTTATCTTTATCTCCCGGAAGAACATAAGCAGTTACTGCAATTATTGGTAAGGATTTAAATCCAGGCATCTGATGGATCATCTTGAGCGCGTCTAAACCGTTGTATTCTCCTTGAAGATTTATATCCATCACAATAAAATCAAAACTTTGACTTGTTATAAGTGGAAGCGCTTCTTCAAAACTTACGGCAAATTTTATATCGCCCAATTCCTTCATCTGAACTTTGAAAAGAATTTGTGAGTCAACCTGATCTTCAATATATAAACATTTAAGATTATTTAAAGTCAGAGTTTTTCTAACTGGTGGAGCTTCATGGAACTCCTCAACCATCGTTCTTCGATAATTGATAGGAACTTCTTCCTTAGGTGGTGTGGGCGGTAGTGGAATAACTTTTTCAAATTCATCACCTGCCATTGTTGCATGCCGGTCAAAAGGTGTTTGTGCTGTAACTCTTGTTTCTCTTATTTGAGTCGTTCTCGGGGAAATTATTTCACGCGTAACAGCTTTTTCTTCAATAAAAGTTCGTCTTGGTTCGATAACTGGCGCTTGTTCGGGTTGAGCAGCTTTCTTCTTTAATGGGAAGATGAATCCCATTTCATACGGCTCAATTCCTTTTCTGATGATCTCAATTTTGCATTCTAAAGTCTCAAGAAGTTCACGAATCGATAAGATAGCAAATCGTGATACTCCGTAAGCACGAATCAAAGAAACATCTGCATTTTGAATTAAAACCGGTTCAAGAGCAAAAAGTAATTTCTCGGAGATTTTAGATAATCCATCGCGGAGTGAAAAAATAAAATCATTTTCATCAAGTTGTTCAACCGAAAAATAAAAATGTTTTTCTTCGCTTATTTTGGAACAAACGTTCGCAATCGTATTAAAAAACATTCGATACTTGTTCTCATCACCTTCTACCCAGAGCGAAGAAACTTTAGTGATAAGACTATGATTTTTATTTCCCGGTTCTTCACTGAATTCACTTTTTACTCTATCAAAAAGTTCAAGGAGAGAGAATGTAACTAATTGCCGAGGTTCCTCTTCCTTCAATAATGTGGAATATTCAGCAATAGAATTCATAGTCCCCATCAATTCCCGCTGATTTTCTTGAATATAATTCAATGCCTCTCTTTGATCAGAGGTTGGAACCGGAATACTCTCTTTAACTTCTTGTAGAAATCCCAACATTACATTTATCGGAGTAAGAATTTCATGAAATATTGTTGATAGCTGCGCTGGGTCTAACCCCGGTCCAGATCTTTTCTTAACTGATTGAACCGCTTCATCCTTATCTTCGGCTTTTGCAACTTTAATAAGGATGGTGTAAGAGTCAACTAAACCCGCAGCATTTGCAGTTGGAATTGCTGTTAATTCAGCTTGAATAAATATTTTTTGAGCATTCTTTATTTCAACTTGAACTTTAGCAGCATTTGCTAACTTAGCCGAAAAAATCTTTGAAGTTATATTCCCCCGATCGTTATCACTAAAAAGTGTAATAAGAGAATTTCCAACAAGACTCTGTTTTGTCATACCAACAAAAAGTCCAAGATTTTGATTAACAAACTTTATAAAGCCGGAATTGTCTGTAACTGCAATGAGCTCGTCTGTTTCATCAAAAACAGCTTTGTACATTTTAAATTCATTTTCTTTTTCAAGCTCAGCTGAAATGTTTTTGATGATTGTAAAATGAGCTTCCTTTTTATCGTAAGTTTGTCGAACCGTCTTTTTTCTTATGGTTAAAAGGTCCTGAAAAACCTTTCTTTTTATCGTTGGCTGGAGTATCAAGCAGAGTTTGAATATCTTCAGGAGAATATAAATCGGTAAGATCCATTTGCAAAAATTCTTCGTGCGAATAACCGTAGAGAGTTATCGCAGCATCATTTGCTTCGAGAAATCGAAGGTTTTCTGCATCATAAATCAAGATTGGATCAGGCAGAGATTTTATTAACACGTCAAACATTTTTCCTCTAGTTTTAATAAATGCTTCAAAATTATCAAAAGCATCAAGAAATTCTACAACCAAAAAATAAGCATTTGTTTCAACTTTGTCACTATTTAATTTTTTAATTTT
>Ga0076340_147_pt1 | contig 1040 bp, 1 predicted proteins | sample RifGroF2_FD_68065 | JGI IMG/M metagenome (GOLD analysis project Ga0076340, IMG submission 68065) | Peregrinibacteria bacterium GW2011_GWF2_33_10
GGTCTGATGTTCTTTCAGACGCCTTTCAAGATCGGTTGTAATACCTGTGTATAGGGCTTTATTGGAACATTCGAGGATGTAGACATAGTAAGGCATTTGTTTAACGTTATCATATAACCACTTTCTGTTCATTTATTATAATTCCAAAATTTTCAAGTAATGTATTTTCTGAAATTGAACAACTGGGTAAGGGCTGTAGATTTTTTGATTGCACACATCAGCAAGAACCAGGATGTAGAGTTCTTAATGAAGCAGATAAAAAAACTAAAATAAAGAGTGGCTCCGCTGGCTGGAGGATGTTAGAACCTGTTTTATGGGTCAAATATAATAATGCATGCATTGAATTCAAAGTAACTCTTCTCCATTATCACGTTGCCGCTACAAATTAAATTGATTCCTTGATTTTATTTTTCTAATGCCTTACAATTCGCCTAAAAGGATGGAAAAATCTTGAAAAACAAATTGATTAATTGGCTAAAATATGGGGTTATTTTTTTATTGATGCTATGTTTGGCAGGTTGTGGCGCAAAAAATGGAGATTCTGGCACTGGAGGAAGCGAAGATGATCCTCTAGCTTTGGTTTTTGATTCCACCTTGCCAGAAGGTGTAATTAGTTTTGAGGTTTCACCTGTGGCTGGTAGCAATTACAAGTATATTGTGCCACTTGGAAACCTAAATCCTTCAGATCATACTTTGCCAACTGATCATATTTATTTTACTCATGATGATGCCACAGAAACTATTCCTGTTTATGCACCATCAAGCGGTAAAATATTGGAAGTCTACGCATTTAACTATGGATCTGAACATGATAATCGTTTAACCATTGGTGTAAAGAACAATTATTCTTATTATTTAATTCACCTTGTAGCAGATTCAAACTTAAAAAAGGGTGATACAGTAACTGCCGGCCAACAACTGGGAGTGGCGAGTAAACATGCGGCCGCGGTTGACTTGGGGGTGTTGAATCGCAATTCTCCTCAGGCATTTATTAATACCAGTCATTATGTCACGATGAATATTTACAGTGATGCGCCTTT